>ENA-OPVG01001812-OPVG01001812.1-human-gut-metagenome-genome-assembly--contig:-NODE-1812-length-14383-cov-2.742113_pt1 | contig 14383 bp, 9 predicted proteins | sample MGYA00241093_ERZ501975 | MGnify/ENA primary metagenome ERZ501975 (study PRJEB25962, sample SAMEA2042993) | human gut metagenome | biome: human gut; feature: human-associated habitat; material: faeces... | reverse complement strand
CTGCCACAAGATATACACAGCCAAGTGCAAATAAAATGCTGGCAGTTGCCAGAAAAAATGACTGAATTCTGCTTGTTTGAAACTCCTTTGAAATAGAGCTCATATCATAAAGCCCGTATAACGTAAGACCAAAATTTGAAAGCTCGCGTGATAATAAAAGCTTGCCGCTGTCCGCTATTTTTTCTGGATTTATCTGCACCATTTTTCCACTGTTCGCATAACTATTCAGCGCAACGACAACCTGATTATTAGAATCAGTCAATATCATATTTTCAAATAAGTTTGTCTCCTGCAAAATTGCAAGCAGATCATCACATTCTATGTCAACGCGAATTAATTTTTGATATGCATCATGCTGTTTATAATAATCAAACACACGAATTAAGCTAAGACTTCTGCTGTCAGATGTTCCTACAATTCTTCTTGTTTCATGAGAAGTCCGAATATATGTATTTGTCTGATCCTTCACTGGATACAAATTGACATAATCAAGAGTTTCACCAAGCGATTCTAATTCCATATCGGATGTCTTTCTCACATAGGCGCCATTCATCAGTGTCGGATTGTCTGTATACAATCTAACCATTCTAATATGATAAGGATACAGATTTGTTTCTGAAAAAAGTACCTGAAACGTTTCCTGATACTGAATCAGATAGTCGAGATCCTTTGTATACTTTTTATCCAGACACTGATACAGCGTCTCGTTTGTTGAATATCGCTTTTCTAATGCAGCGGTCTCTGAAAGCACTGACGTTATTTTTAATGTTTTATCGTCTAGTGCCTCATTAACCGTTGCTAACATACGTTCTTTTATTCCACGTTCTGTCTCTAAATAATAAACTGTCTGCTGAAAAATCATCGGAACCAAAATACCGATACAAAATAAGAAGATCATCTTCTTGACAAATGCTATATTATAGAAGAAATGATGAGCCAGCTGTCTTACCTTTTTCATCCATTGCCACCCCTTTTTGCAACTTTTCTCCTATTTTACTACTTTTTTTCGATTATGCCAAGACTATTTCAGACTTCAGCGCTGACTTTTTGCACTATCTCCTGCATCTGATCCCACTTTGCTTCCATATCTTCAATTAACTTTAACTGTGTACGGCAACGATCCAGATTGTGCTTTTTTCTTGCTATCTTAAAATATACATCTCCCTGCAGATAATCAGTCAGGAAACGAATACCGTTTTCATATGTCATCATTTTTGCACCCATCGGCAAAAGGCTTACCTCAAGCGGTGTTAATGAATTGCCACAACCCTTTAAAAATCCTCTTGTGTATGTCTCAAACAATTCCATACTACAGGAAACAAGGCTTAAATTAGTTTCATCCTCTTCTGCTGTGCTGGCTCCAGTACGAATAGAATCACCAAAATCATTCATCACAAGGCCTGGCATAACAGTGTCAAGATCAATTACACAGATTCCCTTTCCTGTGAGATCGTCAATCATAACATTATTTAACTTTGTATCATTGTGTGTTACACGAAGTGGAATTTCACCTTTTCGAATCAAAGTGTCAAAAACTGTTGTCAACTTTTCATGTTCCAAGACAAACTCAATTTCCTTTTTTACACTTGCTTTTCGTCCACAGATATCTTTTTCTACTGCATTTTGAAATGCAAGAAATCTGGCTTTTGTATCATGAAATCCTCTGATAGTGTCATGCAGAGATTCTGTCGGATAGTCTGATAGTAACCCCTGAAACTTTCCAAACGCTACAGCACTTTCATAAAAGTCTTCAGGTTTTTCCACCTTGTCATAGCTGGTAGCATCTGTAATATAAATGTATGATCGCCAGTATTCGCCCTGGGAATCTATCACGTATTTTTTTCCGTTTTTAGCAGGAATAAGATTTAACGTTTCCCTTTCAGGATCCCCGCCCATTTCCACAATTTTTTTCTTTAAATGTTCTGTAACTCCTATGACATTTTCCATTAGTTCAACAGGTTTTTCAAAAATTTCCCTGTTCATCCTCTGTAAAATCACATTTAATGAACCCATGTATCCGATTTCATATTTCAGTAAAAATGTGTCATTAATATGGCCACTCCCATATGGTTTTATAAAGACCAATTTTCCTTCATATTGAAATTCATTAATAACTTCTTCTAACTCTTCTTTGGAAATTTTATTCATTTTTAGTCCTTCCATAAGTGCTGAGGATATATACCTTCATCTTTCAAGTTCTCAATTGCATTCATTACCAGTGGTTTATCTTCTCTGTAAGTCACGCCATACCATTTATCTTCTGATTCCAGTACTGTAACTATGGCCTTTTCAGATTCGATCAGTTCACTTACAACTGATGGAAGAAAATATTCACATTTCATAGGATTTTCTTGAAGACCTTTTTCCAGAAAAGCAGGAAATCCTTTTTTTATTTCCTGTAAAATGCTTTCTGTAAAGCCCCACATGTTCATAGACACCAGTGTCTCTCCATCCAGTTCTTCCCATGTCTGGCCCTTATCCTCTGTAAAGACAATTCCGGTTTTCCGCTTTTCAATCTGTGTTCTTTCCACAATTTGTACCAGTTTTCCTTCCTGAGTAACCGTACAGATTCCTCTGGAAACATCCCCATTATCTGTCACCGTATTTTTCAGACGATATCCCACCATTGTATATGAATATTTTTCTGTATCTTCATGTGTTGTAAGAAAATTATAAATAACAGAAAACGCATGATATCCATAATAATCATCTGCGTTAATTACTGCAAACGGACCATCTATTTTATCAGCCGCGCTAAGCACTGCATGAGCAGTTCCCCACGGTTTTTTTCTCCCATCTGGAACCTGATAATTTTCAGGAATGTTCGAAAGTTCCTGAAATGCATAGGCAACATCCATAAATTTGCTTATTCTGTTTCCGATCACTTCTTTAAATTCTTCTTCATTGTCTTTTTTTATAATGAATACAACCTTTTCAAATCCTGCTCTTCTCGCGTCATAGATAGAAAAATCTATAATGATGTGCCCTTTCCTATCTATAGGATCAATCTGTTTTAACCCCCCATATCGACTTCCCATTCCTGCTGCCATAATCACTAAAACTGGTCTCTTCATAAAGCTGTCATTCCTTTCTCTTCCCACTGATGTCCTGCATTATTTTCTGTCCGTTTTCTGTAAACATACCTTGTTCTGCCCTTTTTTAAAAAAGAATCTGCTGATCTGGCCGTTATATCTGACGATTACATTTCCTTCTTTTAATGCACTGATTTTAATATAGTACACTTTTCCATTTTTCCAGCTAAAATCAACCGTGTATCCTCCTCTTGCCTTAATCCCTTTAATCTGTCCTCTTTTCCATTGTTCCGGTATTGCAGGTAATAATTCGATGTCATTGTTCTGACTCTGTAAAAGCATTTCAGATATAGCTGCTGCAAACCCAAAATTCCCGTCAATCTGAAACGGAGGATGTGCACAGAACAAATTAGGATAAATTCCTCCGCCGGACATATCCACTTCTGTTGTATGAGTAAGATTGACCTGATTTTTTAAAAGTTCAAATGCTTTCTCTCCATTTTTAAGTCTGGCCCAAAGACTTGCTTTCCAAACCATACACCATCCGGTTCCCTGACTTCCTCTGCGGTTTAAGGATATTTCACACGCTTTTTTCAACTCCTGGTCTGTCTCCTTTATAACATTTCCAGGATATAAACCGTACAAATGAGATACATGTCTATGATGAATATCTGTTTCCCTGTAATCTCTGTACCATTCCTGAAGCTGTCCATCATGACCGATTTTAAAAGGCGGCAGCTTCTTCAATGCAAACTCAGTTTCTTTCTCCAACACATCAACTTTAAGAATTTTACATATCTGAAGGTACGTCGCAAACAATTCCTTTAATATGGAAATATCCATAGTAGAAGCAAAAGTTACGCTGTGTTTTTCTCCTTTCCTATCTAAAAAGCAATTCTCAGGAGAAGTGGACGGACAAGTGACAAGATAACCATCATATTCCGTTAAATATCCAAGATAAAAACGAACGGCTTCCCGTATTACCGGGTATGCCCTGTCTTTCAGAAAATCCCCATCTAACGTATAGCAATAATGTTCCCACATGTGCCTGCAAAGCCACGCTGAACTCATTGGCCACAAAGCATACTGGCACGGACTGCCATCCTGTGCATATTTCCCAACCGGATCAGAATTCCCCCATATATCTATATTGTGATGACTAACCCAGCCCTCAAGACCATATAGTTTTTGCGCTGTAATTTTTCCCTTTTTAACGGTTCTGTCAATCAGTTCAAAAAGCGCAGTATGGCAGTCACCAAGATTACAACTTTCAGCCATCCAGTAATTCATTTCTGTATTGATATTGACTGTGTAATTTGAGCTCCAGGGCGCTCTCATCTGATTATTCCAGATTCCCTGTAAGTTTGCAGCCTGTGTCCCCGGTTTCGAAGAACAGATCATGAGATATCGGGCATAATGAAATAATAAAGTGGCAAACTCCGAAGTATTTTCACCCTTTTCAAAGGCTTTCATTTGTTGAATTGTGTCTGTCTTCTCAAAATAATCATCAGCTTCCCCCATGTGAAGATCTAATCTGTCAAAAAACGAATGGTATGTCTCCAGGTGGTTCTGTTTTAATTGCTTATACCCCTTATACTCAGCACACTTCAATATATCGCTCATAAATTCTATAATATTATCGCAACCATCAAAATCTGTCTTTCCGGTCAGAATAATATAAAAATCATCACTGGTTCTAATGATCAGACCATTTTCATTTTTTTCTATAGTACCTGATTTCAGAACTGGTTTCAGCATAATTCCAAATTTAATCCCTGAGTTTTCTTTATACCGGATTGGTTCTTCGCATTGATAATAATTGGGAGCTGCATAAGCCGGAGCATTTGCCTCGAATACCAGCATATTTTCACTTTTTCTCCAGACGCAGGGCATCTGGCTTCTTAATGAAACATGTACTTTTACTTCTGAATCACTGTCTGTTGATATTTTCATCACCAGAACATTATCAGACATACTAACAAATGTTTCTTTCTGGTAAGTTACCCCGCCCTCAATCCAGTGTACTGTATGTAAAGCATCATTTAGTGACAGTTCCCGTTTATACTCCGTTATCTCATTGTTTCCATTTTCTGTCAGCATCTGTACATCAACAGTTCCCACAGGAAGATATGCTGCTGTCCAGTCTCTTAGAATATGGGATTTTGCATACTCTTCCGCCTCATTGTATCTGCTTTCAAATACCAGTTTTCTAATATGATTCCAGTCAGGAAGATCAGGATACGGTTCTGACTGCTTCTGACTGCCAGACCACAAAGTATCCAAATTTAACTCTATTGTCTCCTGTCTGGTGCCTCCCGAAACCATGGCTCCAATCTCACCATTTCCCAGAGGAAGTGATTCAATCCACTCTTTTGCCGGTTCCCTGTAGTTTAATTTCCACTGCATATATTCTGTCTCTTCCTTTATTTTATACTATTTTCGATTCATCCATTTCCCACTGGTAAAATCAGGTATAGCAATTGGCTGTCCTCCCATAGAAATAGATTCTTCTGCAAGTACAGATATACTCATCCATGTTGCCATATCATAAACATCTATTACAGCTTCTGAATTTTCCTGAACACATTTGATAAAATCTGAAAATACAAGAAAATCCATTCCATCATGTCCTTTTTTTACTCCGGCATCCAGATATTTTTTCCATACAGGATGTTCATATTTATCTCTGTATTCCTCAACATTTCCCCAATGTTTTTTCCACTCAAAATGATCTTCTGCTGATTTCTCTCCATCAAGGAAAATAGAACGGTTATCTTCCGTATACATTCCTTTTGTTCCCTGAACCGTAAATCCTCTGGAATAATATCTTGGCAATGTGGTATCCAGAGTCAATAAAATTGTTTCCCCATTACTGCATTTAATAATTGTATTAACAATATCTCCCTGATTAAATGTTGTATTTGATAATACCTCATCATCTGCCTTCTTCTCTTTGATATATTCCTTTAAACCGGCTGCCTTTGAGGAAACAGAAGTTAAAGAAAGGAGTCTGTTACCTCTGTTAATATGAAGTATTTTTGCAATAGGACCTAATTCATGTGTCGGATAATTTTCTGTATTGCGATGAATGTAATTGGAAAGGCGATAATGTCTGTTTTCCTTTCCAAATGCAACTTCTTCTCTCAGGTCATGACGATACCCCCCCTCACAATGAACAATTTCGCCAAGCACTCCCTGTTCTGCCATGTTTAATACCATCATTTCGTCTCTGCCATACAGACAGTTTTCCAGAAACATAACAGGCACTTTTGTTTCTTCATATGTTTCAATTAATTTCCAGCATTCACGCAATGAATATGCTCCACCTACTTCACATCCCACATATTTTCCTGCTTTCATTGCTTCAATACACATCTCTACATGCATATCCCAGGATGCACAGATGATAACTGCATCTACATCCGGCATCTGCAGTACTTCTTTATAATCTGTCACCATTTTAGGAGTGTTTCTTCCACTCTTTTCAATCACTTTCGCAGCTTCCTGACATCGGTCTTCATATTTATCGCATACTACAACAAACTCTGCATCCGGATGCTCTAAATATGCAGTTTCCAGAAGTCCTTTTCCTCTGGCTCCAAGACCAATCATTCCTATTCTGACTTTATTTCCCATAATATTTTTCCTCCAAATATCAAATGTTTTTATGTCTTATCCTTTTATTCCCTGTAAAGCGATTCCTTCAATAAACTGCTTCTGGAAAAGAGCAAATAATATAAGTAATGGAAGGACTGCAAGAACCGCACCTGCCATCATAACCGGATAATCTGTTGCATACTGTCCCTGAAGATAGGATAATCCGGCTGAAAGGGTCATTTTTTTCGGTGATGTGTTAACAATCATCGGCCACATCAAATCATTCCAGGCACTTCTTAAAGTAAGAATAGCAAGAGCTACCAAACCTGGCTTTACAAGAGGAAACATAATTCTTGAAAAAATCATAAAATGATTGCAACCGTCAATTCTCGCCGCATCTTCCAGTTCGTTCGGAAGTGCCATAAAAAACTGTCTCATCAGAAATGTTCCAAAAGCACTGAACAATCCTGGTATAAATAACGCCGGTATTGTATTTAACAATCCCATTTTCTGTATCATCAGATACTGTGGCAGGATAAAAAAAGATGATGGAACCATCAGTACAGCAAGCAATGTTCCAAAAATAATATTTCTTCCCGGAAATTTGATTCTTCCAAATGCATATGCTGCCATAGAGCAGAGGATTAACTGTACTACTACGATGACAGTGGCCGTAACAGCTGTATTTAAATACATTTTTGCAAATGGAATCTTTGTAAACACTGCCGCATAATTTGAGAATAACGGTTTTTCCGGAAATATCTTTAACGGAATACAAATTGACTCTGCCTGTGTCTTTAATGATGTAAGGATCATCCATACAAATGGCAGTAGCGTTACTATCATACAAAGAATCAGAATTATAAATACAATTACATGACCCCAGTTTACTTTTTTCGACTTCATAAGAGTTCCTCCTATTCGTAATTAACCCATTTTTTCTGAAGTTTCATCTGTAATGCAGTAATGAGCATAATGATTAAAAACAGAAATACTGCAAGTGCTGATGCATATCCCTTCTTTGAGAACTCAAATGCATTCTTATAAAAATAAACTACCATACTTTGTGACGCTTCCATTGCAAGACCTGTTTTCTGTATCATCATATAAATGGTATCAAATGTCTGGAAAGTTGAGATCAATGTGGTTACTAACACAAAAAACAATGTAGGTGTTATTAATGGTAATGTAATACTAAAGAACTGTCTGATTCCACTGGCACCATCCATTGATGCAGCTTCATAATAACTTCTGGATATTCCCTGAATTCCAGCCAGCAGAATAATCATATTATAACCAACACTGCTCCATACACTTACAATGCAGATTGCAATCCAGGCTAATTGGGGATTACTTAAGAACTGCACCGAATCCATTCCAAATATATTTAAAATGTAATTGATAATACCATAATCACTATTAAACATCCATCTCCAAATCATAGCAACTACAGCACTCATTATAATCGCAGGTATGAAATACACTACTCTGAAAAAAGATTTGCCTTTAATCTTCATATTTAAAAATACGGCCAGAAGTAAAGACAAAATAATTACTGATGGCACAATCACAAGAACATATCTCATGGTATTAAATAGTGCATGCCACATTGTTGAATCGTGAAACATTTGTATGTAATTTTCCAATCCGACCCATTTAGTTTTATTAAAAGCACCAACCTCATGAAAACTGTCATAAAACACTTTAAAAATAGGGTAAAAATAGAACACTCCAAGACCTAAAACCAATGGTAAAATCATGGTATAGCCGGATATATAGTCCATTTTTTTCCGTTTACTGATTGCCTTCATATACCACTTCCCCTTTCGCATTTTATTAAGAAAGGCACTTGCTGACAACGCAAATGCCTTTCCATTTTATCCAATCCTTATTCACTGGCTAAAACTTCGTTCATCTTTTCTGCAAGAGTATCACAGGCATCTTTTACATCTACCTGAAAATTATATGCTTTCTTAAGTTCTTCTGCCTGATATTGTTCCCACTCTTCTGTATTTTTGGATACAGGATATGGATAGGAATATTCCTTTGACGCTGTAACAAATGTAGAAAGATTATAGGCTTTATTCTTATCTACCCAAATATCAGCAGTTCCTTCATAGGCTGGAATTGCAGCTCCCATTTCAGCAGAAAGTTTATTTGCCTCTTCACCTGATAAAAACTCAACCCATTTCCATGCTGCTTCCGGATTTTTCGTATCTTTATAAATACAATTTCCAAGACCATGAATTACTGTGGCCTGTTTTCCATTAATAGATGGAACAGGGGCAACATCAATATCGTCTTTAATATCTGAATCAAGAACCTGACTCAGAAACCATGATCCGCACCAGTACATTCCAAGTCTTCCGGATAAGAACTGTACATTTCCCTTGGTCTCTTCCAAAGATGCCTCTGATGGGCTTACTCCATCTTTCATCATATCTACCCAACACTGTACACCTGCCTGAGTTGCTTCTGTATCATAACCGGACGTTTTCTTATCCTCAGATACAATAGTTCCTCCATTGGCAAAAATGGTGTTATAAATAGCTATCTGTGTTTCATATTCGGCAGAAATTCCGTATACACTTCCATCACTCCTGGTTAACTGTTTTGCAATGTCTGCCATATCATCCCATGTCCAGTCATCTGTTGGATATGGAACTCCTGCTTCATCAAAAATCTTTTTATTGTACCATACACCGATCGTGTCAAAATCTTTCGGAATTGCATACTGTTTTCCATCAACATTATAAAGTTCAACCAATGCCTCCGGATACTTTCCTGTATCAATATTATCTTCTTTAATACGGTCACTGATATCCATCAGAACATCTCCGTCCGCATATTTCATGATATTTGGACCGTTCATCCAAAATACATCTGCAATACTTCCGCCAGTTGCTCCTACCTCAAGTTTTGTCCAGTATTCATCCCATGAACTCGGTTCCAACGTAACTTTCACATCCGGATACTGCTCATTAAACTTCTCTATGCATTTTTCAAAGTATGGTTGCTGGGCTGTATCCCAGAATGCATATCTTATCTCTCCCGAAATTTCTTCTTTTCCGTCTGTTTTTTCTTTCTCTTTAGATGATCCACATCCGGCCATGCTCCCAAGTGCTATCACACAGCTCAGCCCCAATGCTCCCGCTTTTTTCAACTTCATTTTGTCACCCTCCTTTATTTGGTAGATTTATCATAATCGAATTTCAGACAAATCTCCATTCACTTCATTGCCATTAATCTGTACATTATTTCCTTTTTCTTATAAAAAAGGGCGAAAGATGCATCTATCTCAAGAATCCATCTTCCACCACTTTTTTCTTGCACAATATTTACTTTTTTCTTTTGATTTATTTACTTTTTAATGAGTCCACAATCTCATCTTCTGAAATATCTCCTGACAGATATCTGAAAATATTGGCTTCAAAATCTTCTCTTTGTTCAAAATCCCAGTCATTTCCAGGAAGTTCCCTGACAATATCCGCTTTCTTCAATTTAGCATATGCTTCATATATAACATCGTTTTGTCCCGAAAGATCAGCTATATTTACGTTCGGATTCGAAGGTATCTGACCAGTTTTTTTCCATATTTTCGTCTGCACCTTTTCACTGAGCATATATTTCAGAAAACGTATACAAGCTTCTTTTTGTTTTGTATCACTGGAACTTCCAATAAAATATCCGGGATACGCAGATACCATCGCCACATCTTTATTATTTTTGTCCGGAAACATTGCATATTCCATTTTTAATTTAGGATTTATCTTCTGTTCACTGTCTATACCACCGGCATAAATTGCCGAATGCCCTACATTAAAACTTCTTAATCTATCCCTGTATGTATAATTTTTTTCCACATCAGCATAATCTTTAATTTCATTTAATAATTTCAACGCCTCCGAGATACTTTTCTCATCAGAATCAGTATCTCCAATATATGACTGCATCATACATTCAATTGTGTTATAATCCAGATGCATGGAAACCGTATCCAGTTTCTCCTGCTCTGCCCATTGTTTTATCTTCTTACAACATTCCAGAAATTCTTTCCAGTTTTCCGGCGTTTTCTGTATCTTTGCATTTTCAAATATCTGTTTATTATACCAGTAACCACCTGTATTCAGAACATCTGTAACCGTATAGAGTTTTCCATCTGCAGTTTTCCATTTCATCAGAGTTTCCGGAGCAATCATACTCTGAAATTCTTTATCCTTTTCTATATAAGGCATAATATCAATCACATATCCCTGAGTAACCATAAAAGAATATAATGTATCGATTCCTGTTTCGCCGATATAAATGAGATTTGGCAATTTTCCTACAGAAATCATTTCTTTTACTTTTGATGTTACATTTTCCGGCGAAGGCATGGATATCATTTTCAGAGAAATATCCGGATTATCTTTTTCGAATTCACTATATATTTCCCTCATGGCCTGATTATCTTCTTCCATTGTTCCCCAGCCATGTAAAAGAACAATACTGATTTCATCTGACTGTGACAATGTTCCACATCCTGATAAACACATCAGCAACATCAGAAGAAGTATCAGACATTTTTTCATAACGATTTACCTCCGGTAAAGTTTCTCATACTCCTTCGGGGAATATCCTGTATATTTTTTAAAAACACGTGAAAAATATGCCGTATCTTCCCATCCTATACTGTCTGCTATTTCATAAACTCTCATCTTTCCGTCTTCAATATATTTCCTGGCAATTTCAATTTTTTTCCGATTAATTGTTTCGAACAGTTTCTCGCCTGTCCGTTCCTTATATATTCTGCTGATGTAACATCTGTTTGCATGTACCGCATCCGCAATAAGATCCAGGCTTATTTTCTTCGTATAATTTTTCTCTATAAATTTGTTAATGGAATCAATCAGTTCATCCGCAGTCTGAATTTTTTTATTTTTCTTTCTGACAAATGATAGCATCATACTTTCCAGACAATCTTCAATCTCAATAATCCGTTTTGTTTCAAGAATCAAATTGATAGCATCTTCCTGTTCCATATCGAATCCGGTTACTTCATCATCTCCATATTCAATATACAATCTGTGACACTCGGAAATAAACAGAATAGCAGCACTTCGTATATAAGAGTCTGAGTAATCTCTGATAGCCGAACGTAATTTCTGCATTTCTTCCATGCATACATTCTCATCCCCACTCTGCATACAACTTATAATATTACAGACAATTTTATTCAATTCATTATCATTCAGTTTGTTTTTCTGTCCTGCGTATACTTCTGTTCTGTTCTTCTCTGAACGATTATCTTTCTTCAATTCTTCAGAAATTTCTTCCAATGCTTTGGGAAGATCTTCAAACAAATTACTCTTTATCACATATCTTTTCACCTGAAATACAATCGCCTGTTGAGCATATTTAAAATCTTCATATGCCGTAAGCAGCACAACTACTATATCCGGATAATTCTCATGTATCCACTGCGCAGCCTCCATCCCTGTCATAAGTGGCATTTGTATATCCAGTATTACGATATCCGGTTTGTATTTTTCTACAGCATTTACTACTTCTTTCCCATTTTTTAATGTTTCTGCAAGATGACATCCCAGTTCACCCCACGGAATCATTTCTTTTAATGCTTCTCTTATAAATGGTTCATCATCTGCTGCTATAACCTTCCACATATTAATTCCCTTCCCGCTAAATTCCTATTCAAGCATATATCCGCAATTGAAACAGGGGATACCTGATTCGGTTAAACTGTTCTATCCTTTCTCATAGGAAGACAGACCGTAACTATTGTTCCTTTTCCAATCTCGCTCTGGAATAATACGCCATATTTATCACCATAAAGATTACGTATCAGTCTCTGAATGTTCATGACACCTACTCGAGGATTCTTATTATCTTTCCTGTCATCCATTTCATTCACATTAAATCCTACGCCATCGTCTTCTACAACAATATTTATAGAATCTTCAGAAGCTTCTCTGATTGCTACCCTGATTCTGCCTTCTGTTCCCTTTGGCTCCAGTCCATGGATGACCGCATTCTCTACTATCGGTTCTATACAAAGTCTGGGGACATAACATTCCTTTATCTCATCAGACTCCCATTCAATATTATAGGTAATGATATCCTTAAATCTTTCACTCTGAAGGTATAAGTAAAATCCGGCTATTTCCATTTCTTCTTTTAACTTTATCTCAACCTCATTTCTTCTGAACAATTTTCCTCTCATTAATCCTGCAAAAGATGTTACCGTCTGATATAATTCTTCATCGCGGTGTTTTTTTACCTTAATAGCAATCATTGTCAGTACATTAAACATAAAATGTGGATTTATCTGAGCTTGCAGATACTGAAGCCGCGCTTCTTTCACAAGTAATTGTGTTTCATATACTTCTTTGATCAGAGTTTCAATTCTCACTGTCATTTCATTAAAAGAGTTGCTGATCTGCTGAAACTCTAAAATATTGTAATTCTCCAGCTTTGTTTCAAAGTCTCCCGTTCCAACCTGTTCAATTTTTTTTACAATTCTCTGTAACGGATAAGTAACCCTCCTTGAATAATACAATGCTGAAACTACTACTGCAATAAACATAGATACAGCAATTGTCCAGGCAAGCTGAAATCCCGGTCTAATATCCAGATATAATTTACTTTTTGGTATTATTATGTAAGTAGATAAACCAAAACTGTCCTGATTTTTTTTATACAGATATTTTTTATGATCTTTTTTTATTTCTCCGTCCAGATTAATCAGCTCATCTTTTAAAATTCCATTTAATCCTGTTCCCCCTATTTCAGTCCCATCATTCGTCTGTATTGACCAGTAATATGTCTGATATTTTTCCAGTTTGGAAAAGATCTTGTTGATATTTTCCATATCAAATATTGCAACACAATATCCCATACGTTCCATGTCATCATCATAAACAGAAAAATAACACTCTATTTCCTGACCGTTTTTTCTGTAATAGAACATTTTGTCCTGATCTCTGTATCTTTTAATTCCATCAATTATACGTGTATTCTTTATATTATCTGCCGATTGTGTCTCCGGATAAAAATGAATCCCTTTATACTCCATATTTTTAGAAAATACATAATAGTCACTTACAATCGGAAATGTATCCGACACCATATTCTGATTGGAAAAAAGGTTGATTCCCTGTTTCATCACTTTCTCAATTCCCTCTGTCGAACCGGTACGGAAAAAATAATTCATATTTTCATTTTCACTCAGATATATTACTGATCTTTCCCAGAACAGCAGATGATTTGTAAACTGCTTTTCCACACTTTCCATATAGAAATCCATATCTTCGCGCAATGCAATTGAAGACCACTGGAATATGATAACGGATAATCCTCCACCAACCAGAAGCATTGTCATAATACTGGTCCACACAAGCATATTCACCATTTCAGACCGAATTGTCTTTTTGTTCTGTCTTTTTATTCTGTCTTTATTCTTTACTTTCATATATTAAAATTTCCTGTTATCTGGAGTATTTTTACTATAATTTTATCATAAGTGTCAGATTATATCCAGCACTATATGCAGAAGATATCCATCTTTCAACTGTCTTAATGTTACTGTTCACTCGGGAGTTTGACACATTGAAATGCAAAAAAGTACCTCAAATCCTTGAAATAGGCTTATTTTTTTGTCAAAATTCTATTTTTATTATATAGTAATATTTAGTGATATATTGTATAATAGTGACAGAGGTGATTATTGTGCGTATAACAACATCAAAATCAAAAAA
>ENA-OPVG01001811-OPVG01001811.1-human-gut-metagenome-genome-assembly--contig:-NODE-1811-length-14388-cov-3.232959_pt1 | contig 14388 bp, 11 predicted proteins | sample MGYA00241093_ERZ501975 | MGnify/ENA primary metagenome ERZ501975 (study PRJEB25962, sample SAMEA2042993) | human gut metagenome | biome: human gut; feature: human-associated habitat; material: faeces... | reverse complement strand
GTGGCTGTATGGCAACTGATTCGTTAAAGGAATCGAGCCGCTGCTGTTCAATGTTTCACGTGAAACATTAAGTTATAGGTCATACAATTCACGAATTCATATTATTGTTGGGGATACTTTTTAAAAATACTATGGATATCAGAAGGATTATTCCACATATGGCAATAAAGTTAAGGCGAATTGTAATGATCCAATTCTCAGCAGTCACATAGCAGAACAGATATCCAGAACCTAGCTTAGATTCCGTTACGAGGACTGCGCTAGTTGCTGCCACCGAGCGTTCTGTCTGAGCGTTAGCGAGTTTGTGCGAATGGCTGCTAACAAACGCGCGGGGCGAGTAGGAATCTGGGCGTGTTCTCGTAGCTGCACTGCTATCTGGATGCGCGTAAAGCAAGCAGAAGCTCATGTATTTTACGCAATATTAAAGATATCCTGTCATCAACAGGCTTCGTCGTTCGGAAGTTCTAGGTGATAACCTGTCTGCTAGATACATCCATAATAATCACAAACTCGCTTTGCTCAGACAATGTGATTATTATGGATTACGCAGTCATAACATCACCAAGTACTTCTGCGAGCTCCTGCAGGAAGTTGATGACAGGATATCTTTATTACTGTTTATACAGGTATCTATAGTTACAGTGACGAATGGCTGTATTATTATCTGACATTTTTTATAAATTTCATCTGTTTTCTATTATTTCAGCAATGGTTTTGTCTCGCACGTAGCAATGTTTTCATCACGCGTACATATGTCTTTTACGCTCACCGATTTCACAACACTTATCCACATCTTCACAAAACAATTTTCATAGGAACCCCATTTTCCTCTACTACTTCACATATCTCCTGCACTTCATCCTCCCCGTTCACGGCTCTTCTTTTACTTTTTATACTTTTCACATCTCCAATATGTATATTTTGTTTATAATTATGCATAGTATATTTCTGCATTTTTCTTTTTTCAACGATGCTTATAGTAAAAAACAGCTACTTGTGTACGGTCACGGAGCTGCAATTTATCCAGAATTGCGCTCAGATAATTTCTCACTGTCCCTTCTCCCAGGTACATTTCCGCAGCAATTTCCTTATTGCTGTATCCATTTGCAACCAGACGGATGATTTCCTTTTCTTTTTCATTAATTTCACAGACACTATAATCAAAATTTTCCTTCTTTTGAATCAAATCCGGTATTTTAGACACAATTTCCTGTCCAAATACAGTTTGCCCGGAATACACTGCTCTCAATGCCGGCAAAATGCTTGCATAATCCTGTTTCAGCAGATACCCTTTTGCTCCCAGGCGTAACGCTTTCACAATATATTCATCATCAAGGAACGTTGTAAGAAGCAATATATTAGCCTTTGCGTCTGCTTTTAATATTTCAGCTGAAGCCTCGAGTCCATTCATATTCTTCATTCGAATATCCATTAACAAGACATCTGGCTTATATTCTGCATACAGGCATACCGCATCTCTGCCATCGGCCCCTGTTGCCAGCACCTGTACGTCTTCATTCACTTCAAGGATTGTTTTCAAAGCCTCTGTAACCAGGCAGTCATCATCTACTATCACTATTTTCATTTCCTGTAAATCCTCATTTTTTCTGCTATTCTGCTCTATTTTGTTTCGGAATCACAACAAAAATACGGAATCCTTTTTCGCCATTGATCTGGAGATTTCCATTCAATGTATTTACACGTTCCTGCATATTTTTCAATCCGATTCCTGTTGTATTTTTGTCATAATCTGCGCAGCCTTTTCCATTATCTTCAATGCATAGCTGATATATTGCCGGATGCTCTCTCATAATAATTTTAATCTGTGTCGCAGAACTATATTTCATAGCATTCGATATAGCTTCTTTTACAATGCTGATAAAACAATATTTTATTTCTCTGGGTATTATTTCGGACATATCGTATTCAAATTCTACATTTTCCATCTTTATGTCCGTTATAATCCCCTTTATTGTTTCTTGAAGATTCACTGCATCATCATGAAGATCATGCACACTTGAGCGGATACTATCCATGGCAGAATTAAGTGAATTATCCAGCCCTTTTAAAAGACTATCCAGATTCTGATCCTTATTTATGGCTCTGGCGGCCCCGGTTAGCAGAATCGTTCTAGACAGCACATGTCCCACATTATCATGGATTTCTCTTGCAATTCGATTTCTTTCACGAAGCGTTGCTGCATAAATTTCGGAATTCTGTTTTTCTGCCAGCGCCTTATTTTTTTCTGACAAAAGAAGTGCTTTTTCTTCTCCTGAATCCACAGTTTTTCGTAATTCAATGTCCATTTTATCGTGCTTATAAGTTTTTCTTTCCAATATAGCCGCAAGCAGACATCCAACCACATATTTTGCCATTATTTCTATGTGCATATCCCCATATTTCCCCAGCAGAATTCCCCCTGCCATACTTATGGCCAGTCCCATCTGCCAGTTTATTTCTTTTATCAGTGCATATATCAGAATCGGATAAAACATTTCTATTTCTGGCACTACAAGTGCCATTAAAGCAAATACTGTACAAACCAAAACTTTTGTACTTTTTCTATGTATGAAATAGATTCCGCAAATCAGGATTACCGCCCAGAGAATCGCAAAAATCAGCGTCCTGTCAGGTTCTTTCCACAAAAGGACTATCAGACTATATATAAACAGTAGTCCCATATCCTGAAAATATCCCATATTCCTCCATTCTAAAGGTTTCTGCAAAAAATTTATTCTCTTTCATTGCCTGTCTTTTATTACGTTTTTCTTTTACATATTTATAATATAACACATTCCAGTATATTCAAAGTGACAAATGTCACCTCTCCATTTTTGTCTCCATTCCGTGACAAATGGTTACTGTTCACTCCGCTCAGTGACAAATGTCATCCTTTTTTTGTGACATCCTGCACTTGGTATTTCACACAATTTATCTTATAGTATAGTCAGGAAGAAACACTTGTCTGCTTCCGGTATTTATGCATATCTGCCCCTGTCAGATACGCATGATTTAAACTTTTTGTATGGAAGGAGTTATTATGATTCATATAGAAAATCTGGTAAAAAGATATGGTAATCTGGTTGCTCTGAATCATCTGAATCTCGATATTCATGAAGGAGAGATTTTTGGTCTGCTTGGCCCTAACGGTTCCGGAAAAACAACCGCGATCAACTGTCTCCTCTCTCTTTTAAAATATGACAAAGGAACGATCGAAGTCTTTGGCCAGCCTATGACCCCTGAGAGTTATCAGGTCAAACAGCAGATTGGCATTGTTTTGCAGAATGTCGCTGTTTTTGACGAATTGACAGTATATGAAAATATCGATTATTTCTGCGGTTTATATGTTTCTGATAAAAAACGCCGCAAAGAACTGGTTAATGAGGCAATTCAGTTTGTCGGGCTCGAAGATTACTGTAAAACCCGCCCCGGGAAACTTTCTGGCGGTCTGCTGCGACGGCTGAATATTGCTTGCGGTATCGCTCACAAGCCTCGTCTGATCATTATGGATGAGCCTACCGTTGCAGTTGATCCGCAAAGCCGTAATAAAATTCTCGAAGGTATCCAGAAACTGAACGAACAGGGTTCCACTATCATTTATACTTCCCACTACATGGAGGAAGTAGAACAGATCTGTACCCGCATCGCAATTATGGACCACGGACGGGTAATTGCATCCGGAACCACTGAGGAACTGAAGAAAATGATCAAAACAGGCGAAACGATCACAGTGGAAGCAATTCTTCTCGAAGAAAAACACCTTCAGGATATCAGGAATCTTTCTCATGTTTTTGATGTGCATTATGAAAATCAGATTCTCTCTCTCCGCTGCACAGGTGCTCAGCATAATCTGATTCGTCTTCTGAACTACCTTCAGAGCCAGGACATTACTTTTGGAAGAGTCTTTTCCGAACTTCCAACTCTGAATGATGTCTTTCTGGAGATTACAGGAAAACAGCTTCGTGATTAATATTTATGTATATTTATACATGAATATGCATAAATTCACAGAAAGGATTTTTTATGCTGCATTTAATAAAGTATAATCTTCTGGTTAAATTACGTAACTTTAATATGACCTTCTGGCCGCTTGTTTTTCCTCTGATTCTTGGTACCTTCTTCTTTTTTGCATTTGGAAACCTGAATGATGCAGATTTTGAGACCGTTCAGGTAGCTATGGTGCAGGAAACCAGCCCTAATCCACTGTTCAGCTTTTACATAGACCAGGTTAAAAAAAGTAATTCAGATCTTCTGAACATTCAGGAGATGGATGAATCTGCAGCGCTTACTGCTTTAAAAAGCAAGGAAATCTCTGGTATCTATTACAATGAAATGACTCCGTCTCTGACAGTTAATGCACATGGCATTCCGGAAAGTATCCTTCAGTCTGTTCTGGAAAGTTACAATAACAACCTGCACACGATACAGAATATCCTGAAAAAACATCCTTCCGGAATTCTGGAAGGACTTTCACAGATGGCAGATACCCGCGATCTTGTACAGGAACTTTCCCTGGGTGGAAAAACGATCGATGGTAATTCGCAGTTTTTTTACGCTCTGATCGCCATGGCGTGCCTGTATGGATGTTTTATCGGCTTTGGCGCCGCGATCACGTTACAGGCCAATTTAACAGCTCTGGCGGCAAGACGTTGTGTTACTCCCACCCATAAACTCAAACTGATTTTATCCGAGCAGATTACTTCCTTTCTGCTCGGATATACCGATGTAATTATTTTACTCATTTATCTCAGGATCATACTGAAGCTGGATTTTCAGGGACAAATAGGAAAAATGCTTATCATTTCACTGTTCGGAAGCCTGATCGGTGTTTCTGTGGGGCTGTTTGTCGGAAGTCTCGGCAAACTGAGTGAAGGTATAAAAGTTGCTGTTATCCTTGCGATTTCCATGGTCTGCAGTTTTCTTGCAGGACTCATGAACAGTAACATGAAAGATCTCGTAGAAAAACATGCTCCGATCATCAACCGCATCAATCCTGCTGCCCTGATTTCGGATGCTTTTTACTGTATCAATGTTTACAATGATACAGCCCGCTATTACCGCAATCTTGTCACACTTGCAGTTATGAGCGCTGCTTTTGTTATGGCTTCATTTTTACTGATCAGGAGGAATCGCTATGACAGTATTTAAAGGCTATATGAAAATATTAAAAAAGAATATCGGTCTGGTGATCATATATCTGGTTATTTTTTTCTCCGTTGCCATGGCTCTTCAGGCAGCTGCCAGCAAAGAGCATCTGGAAGATTTTGAAAAAACGCGAGTGGATATTGCCGTTGCAGATAATGATCAGAGTACTCTTTCTCATGCTTTAACAGACTATCTCAAAACAATCCATAATGTTTCTGAGATTTCCAGTGATCCTTCTGTTATGCAGGAAGAGCTTTTTTACAGAAATGCAGAATATATTGTACAGATTCCAAAAGATTTCTATAAAACTTGCATTGTACAGGATAACCCGATTTCCGTCACAAAGATTCCCGGATCCTATACTTCATTTTATGTAGACCAGCAGATCAATGCATGGCTGAATAATGTGCGCACATACATTGCTTCTGGTTTTTCTCAGAAAGAAGCTGCAAAAGCCGCTCTGGAACAGCCTTCTTCCAGGGTTTCCATGTATCAGGACACCGAAACCACTTCCGAAACACCGGCATATACCTATTATTTCCGTTATGTTCCCTATCTGTTTCTGGCTGTTCTGTGCTATTCCATGGGCTATATTCTTCTTGCTTTTCAGAAAGAAGATATCCAGAAACGTATGCAGGCTTCATCCGTTTCCATTCGCCGGCAGAACCTTGAAGGACTGCTTGCCATGTTTACGATCGGAGTCGGTTTATGGCTGATCGCCGTCACAGGTGCAATTGTCATGTATCAAAAAGATCTCCTGGCTTCCGGTGTTCTGACCTATTATCTCCTGAATACCTTTGTGATGATGATGGTCTCGCTGTCTCTGTCTTATCTGCTCGGACTTTTTGTAAAAAACAGCAACATGCTCAATGGACTTTCCAATATTGTTTCTCTTGGCATGTGCTTTTTGTCCGGTGTTTTTGTACCAATGAGTGTTATGGATAAAAAAGTACTTAAAATAGCACAGTTTCTTCCAGTCTACTGGTATGAGGACATCAATGAAACGCTCGCCAGATATCATAGCGTTTCCGGCAATATTGCCACAGATATCTGGAAATCTCTGGGAATCGAAGTTATGTTTGCTCTGGCATTTGTTGCTGTCATTCTGGCTCTTTCGAAATATAAACGACAGAAGTAGGGCAATGTACCCTCATTTCTCCAGAAAAAAAGAACTCCTGCTCTTGTGTTATTCATCACATTTTACTGTGAAAATCAACATAAGCATGAGTTCTTTCTTTTATCTTTTTTTTCAAGTCGAACAGTCCGCTCTGTCAGAAGAAGATTCCAACCTGTTCCAGAAACTGTTCCGGTGCTTCTACATGTGGAAAATGCTTAGTTTCTTTAAGTGTTACAGCTTCAACAGACGGATTGACGTTCTTATATGCTTCTACGATCGCTTCTCCATTGTTCTCAGCTTCACCTTCAACAATATAAAGACTGTTATCGATTTCTTTCAGTCCACGGGTAATATCAATATTCATATATTTAGATGCTTTATTTGCATAAACATTCTTTGCATAACAGCCGCCTCTGTGCGCTGCCTCATAATATGCATCCTGCAGGTCTCTGTCCGGATGGAACGGATCAAATGCATAATTCTCAATGAATTCGTTATTAACAGCATCTCTTGATACGACCATGTGATAAACCAATGTTCCAAACACCGGAATTTCCAGACATCTGCGGAGAAGTTTTTCTTTCTTTCCAGGCATCTGTTTCAGACTTGAAAGACTGACCGGATTTACCATCATAATCTTGTTGAACAGATCTTTTTCATTGTGACATGCCATCACAACAAAAGATACTGCATATCCGTTCACGATAACATCTGTCTTCTCTCCGATCACATTTTTAATAAAATCGCAGATAGCCTGTACATAAACAAAGTTTGTATAAGTTATTCCTGACTTCTCAGAACGTCCGCATCCCGGAAGATCCAGGTTATAGACCGTATGTTCCAGTGCAAGATCATCCTCGATCTTACCCCACTCATATCCGGAACCACCCGGAAGCATATCATGGATCAAAAGGATCGGGCTTCCTTTGCCCTTTTTTGTATAATAAATATCACCAAAGCGCCAATGATAATAGTTTCTTACATCAGTGTCCAGCATTTCCTTCAGACAGGCGGATGCTGCAATCACTTTATTTATAATATGAATAGTGGCAGTTGTTGTCATAACCAGTGCTGCTGCAGTCAGCAGACGTTTGCTGTGTTTCTTCATGTTCTACCTCCCTTTTTCCATCACCTGAATATCTATATTATACGATAAAAAAGGTCTTTTTACAATCTATAACAGAGAAAGAAGTTTCTCTACATCTTCCATTCTGGTTGCCCAGCTGGTTGCAAATCGGACTACCGTATGTGTATCATCCTTCTTCTCCCAGAAGCTGAACTGGACATCTTTTTTTAATTCTTCCATCTTACGGTTCTCCAGAACAACAAACTGCTGATTAGTAGGTGAATCTATGTAAAATGTATATCCTTTTTCTTTCAGTCCCGCTTTAAGAACGGCGGCTGTTTCGATAGCATTTTTACCAATTTCAAGATAAAGATCATCTGTAAAAAGTGCATCAAACTGTACCCCCGTAAGTCTGCCTTTTGCAAGCAGGGCTCCATGTTGTTTGACTCTTGTAAGAAAATGCTTTGGCATACTGTTTCCAGTAAACACAACTGCTTCTCCACATAAAGCACCTGCCTTGGTTCCTCCGATATAAAATACATCACAGAGTTTCGCAATGTCCTGTAAAGTCACATCTGTTTCTTTACTTACAAGACCATAGATCAGTCTGGCTCCGTCCATAAAAAGAGGAATTTTATATTCCCTGCATACTGCAGAAAGCTCCGTCAGTTCTTTTTTTGTATACAGGGTTCCATATTCTGTCGGATGAGAAATATAGACCATTCCCGGAAATACCATATGCTCATGATTCTCATCTCCGTAAAAAGTCTCAACCAGATTCTTAAGATCCGCCGCACGGATCTTGCCATTCTTTTCCGGAAGTGTCAGGACTTTATGTCCGGTAAATTCGATCGCACCGGCTTCGTGTGTACTTACATGTCCCGTCTGAGCCGCTACAACGCCCTCATACGGCTGTAACATCGTATCAATGACAATCTGATTGGTCTGCGTGCCGCCTGTCAGTAAAAAGACTTCTGCGTCCTCACAGCCACATGCATTCTTGATCTTTTCTTTTGCTTCTTCACAGTAATGGTCGGTTCCATATCCAGGAAGCTGCTCCATATTGGTATCAATCAGGTGCTGAAGGACTTTTTCATGTGCACCTTCTGAATAATCATTTAAAAAATATAACATCTCTGATTCCTCGCTTATTATAAAATCGACTCTATTTTATCACCAGGAAGATTTTTTTACCACTGGCAAACAAAAAAATACCCCGCGAGCAACTCGCGGGGCAGGTTCGTATAAATTTAATTTTCTTCTGTAGCTGTATCGGATGTACTTTCTTCGGCATCTTCCGTATCCGGATTCACCATCTTCTGATAAGCTTCATCCAGATCTTTTACATTCATCTTGTTCACCAGATAAACTTTATCCTCAACTACCGCCGCATAGAAGTTTGTATCATATTCATAATACTTCACCGTAGTTTCTTTTCCGTCTGTATCTTTAAAGATAAAGGTATATGCCGGATCTCCTTCTGGAGTATACTCCTCAGTAAGACGTTCCTGTGCGGTCATGTTGATGAGTTTATTGTAGAAAGTCGTGAATGTGGATTCATCGAGGTCTTTGCCATCTAACTTGTAAGTTGTTGTAGTAGTCTCTTCCTCATCATCAGAAGAACTTGCATCAGAGGAGTCTGTATCTGTGGAACTCTCATCCGATGTTTCTGTACTGCTTTCATCTGTAGTATCAGAATCTGTATCGTCTGTGGTATCTTCATCTTCTGCCTTTACGGTTTCCGTTACAACGTTTATTGTATGATCTCCATCTGCACTCTGTACCTCCAGGGAATCCAGATCATTAACCGATACATAGCTTACAGACAGGTTGTAGAAATCAGACATTGTACTGTCGAGGATATCTGTCAGAGAATCTTTCGTGATCGTGTAAACTTCTTTGCTATCATCTACTTTCACATAACGGTCATCGCCGGTCTCATCTCCCACATAAATGGTAAGCGTCTTCTCTACCGTCTGTGTTTCCTGTTCTTCCTCGGTATACTTCACAGTAATAACTGCATACGGATCGTCAAATCCATACTTGGAATCGTCGGTGCAGTTATAATCTACAAATTTATCGTATGCCAGAGATCCTATCGCTGAAGTTACAGTTCCTGCTTTTGTAGTATCTGCCTTCTCTGTAGTTTTACCATCAGACACATTCCAGAACAGATTGTCTGCATCCTGTGTAAGCTCATAACTATTCTCTTTATCTACTTTAACATCTGTGATCGTAGCAGATGTTACGGATGGAAATGTGCCACTCTCCGCAAAATCATACAAAGTTCCCATAAAAGGCTCTATTGAGCTGCTGGATACCAGATAAACATTTTTATCATCATCCTCTTTTTTCACATAGTACTGATTATTTGAAGATTCCATTCCAATCTGAAGACTTGTATCACCATCAGCTGTTGTCAGCGTAATGGTATTCTGCGGATTATCCAGATCATACTGACTCATATCTTCCACATCGGAAATCTCCTGGTCAGCAGTCAGGGATGCAACTCCCTTGACTGCACTGTCAACCGTGTCCTGATTCACCGGAAAATTCGCATCAGATTTTTCTGTCCAGCTATCATCTTTTTTATCAAATTCTACTTCATTCTGGTCTGCGGTAAATGAAACTGCTGTTATATCATCTGCCTCCAGACTTACCAAATCTACGCTTGTGTCATTCTCTTCAGTTTCTTTTTCTTCCTGTGAGGTAACATAAAAGTTTACGCCTTCATACGCTGCACACAGCACTCCCAATACGACTACTGCCGAAACCAGTTTGACTGTTTTTTTCTTCATTTATGCCTTTCTCCTTTTCAGCCATACCATAAATCCCATTACCAGGAAGACTACCGGGATGATTCCCATTACCATGATCTTCCAGAAGCTTACATCATAAGCAGTCAGTGTCAGATAGGAAATCTGCAGGTTTTTAGATGGAACAGAAATTGTTGATGTCTCATCCGAGCTGCACATCCAGCTCAGAGAACTCATGATCATCTGCTCATTTCCACCGGATACCATCTGGTTGATCTGGCTGTCCATCAGATTTGAAGAAGTATAATAAACGATCTGTGTCTCTTTGTCATCATCCAATGTTTCTGTAATACTTACACCAAGATCAAACGGACCATCAATATCATCATCGGTTTTTTCAATCGCTCCACTATTGACATCCACTTTGGAATAAGCACTGTCAGAAGTTGTCAGAAGACTGTTGATCGTAACGGTATCTCTGACATCATCTGTCTTCTTGATTCCCTGTGCATAAGGCATCAGAACATAATAACCTTTGGATGCAAAATCAGAGACTGCATCGGTGCTGTTGACTGTCGGTACCAGATAATAAGGCATCTGCGCATAATGCTGTGAATCGCCTTCAATTACAATACCCTCTGTTCTCTCTACTCCATAGTTCTTGAGAACCGCATCAAAATTATCCATGGATTCTTCTGTATAATCAGAGAAGATCATAGCTTTTCCGCCATTTTCAAGATAATCAATGATCGCATCTTTCTCAGATTCGGAAATATCGGAAGTTGGTGCGTTGATTAGCAGGCACGCAGCATCATCCGGGACACTTTCTTCTGTGATCAGGTTCAGAGATTTAATATCAATATTTGCTTTCTGGATATCTTCCTGAAGAGTAGAATCCAGGTCTTTTTCACCATGTCCATCCAGTGTATAAAGAACCGGAAGGTCTTCGGAAGTTACATAGGAAATAGCACTGTCGATCTGTCCTTCTCCATCGAATCCTGTCGTTGTGGACTGATACGTATTATAATCAATCGAAGATTCATAAATACTGCTGTAATTTACAACTTTGCTTCTGTCACCACATACCACGATCAGGCTGTTTGCAGCAACATCATCACTGGTATATTCTGACGTAAATTTCGGATTTACAACAGGATCTTTCTGTTCTACTTTAATATGATCTGATCCTTCTTCATATTTCTCAAGTAACTTTTTAATTGTTTCATCTTCAGAACCGCTCTGTACGACCTGATAAATGGTCACATCTTTGTCCAGATCTTTCAGGAATTTCTTTGTGTCATCCCCGATACTGTAAAGTTTCTGTTCGCTGACATCCACTTCTGTATATTTAGATGGAAGGGAACCAACGATCATATTTACCACAAGAACGATCACTACAAAAACAGCACTGATAACAACACTGTAAGAACCGTTCTTGATGTATTTTTTATTCATGGAATCCTTTATTTTCTGTTTTAAAGGTTTCTTTTCTTTTTTGGCTGTCTCTTTTGCCGGATTTTCAATCTTATCTGCTTTCTTTGCTTTCAGTTTTTCCGTAAATTTCATTGTCTCCCACCTCCTTAATTCCAACGTCTCTTGGCAATCGACTGTACAGTCAGGAACAGGCAGACTGCAATCACAGACACGAAATACAAAACGCCTTTGACATCAAAGATTGCATTTGCAAAGTTGTCAAAGTGGCTGCTCAGGTTGAAGATATCCAGAATTTTCTGGATTCCACCTGAGAAAAAGCTGGAATTTACAACATAAACAATGACAAGTGCGATCTCCCCAACTACACAGATGACTGCTGAGATCAGGAAGTTTTTGATCATTGTATAGATTATGATCGCTGCTGCCAGAATCAGAAGTCCAAATGTAACACAGGTAGAAAGTGCTCCTTCTGAGAAGAAAGAGGAAATTCCATTCATCATATAAAAAGCAAACAGAATAACAAATGTCAGTACTGCTGCAATTACCTGACTTTCTGTCAATGAGGAAATAAATACACCAATTGCAAGATTTGCACATCCCAGAAGGAAAAATCCAAGAATTGCAGTGTATGCTGCTCCCAGAGATACTGTTCCGAATTTTGTCATGAGCAGTGGATACAGACACATAATCAGCATCGGAATCGCAAAGATCGTAACCAGTGCAAAATATTTACCAAAAACAATTTTTTCAATAGACACCGGTGCTGTAAGAAGCAGCTGATCTGTTTTCTGTTTACGTTCTTCTGCAAGAACTCTCATGGTAAGAATCGGCACACTGATCAGAAATACAAAGGTCAGTGCACTTAATGTGTACTCAAAACGAGGATATGCTGCACCAAGCTGATATGCCGAAAAATAAATACCTGTCAGAAACAGGATAAAAAATATGAACAGGTAACCGATCATAGAAGTAAGGTAACTTCTCAGCTCCCTTTTATATACTGCGATCATTTATTTTCCCCCTCCTTTTTGTCTGTCTCTTTTTCGTTCTTTTTCTTCTTATCATCTTCAGTCAGTTCAAGGAAGATTTCCTCCAGAGATACTTTCTTCGACTGCATTTCCAGAATTGGGCAGTGTGCATCTGCCATTTTGAAGAACACCTCTTCACGGATATCCATATCCTCTTTTGTAGAAAGCATTACATTCCATGCATGTTCTTCCTTTGCATCCTCTATCTTAATATCTTTGATATCACTGATCTGTCCAAGTGCAATGCGAATATGATCTTTATCACCTTTCACAAGCAGATTTAAGGTATTGGAACCTTCTGCAAGTTTTCCAAGATTCTCAGGTGTATCACTGGCAACCAGTTTTCCATGAGAAATGATCAATACATAATCGCAGACAGCACTGACTTCTGACAGAATATGCGAACTTAAAATAACCGTATGTTTCTTCTTAAGGCTCTTGATCAGATCACGGATCTCAATGATCTGTTTCGGGTCAAGACCTACGGTTGGCTCATCCAGGATGATTACTTCCGGATAACCAAGAATTGCCTGTGCAAGTCCAACTCTCTGTCTGTAACCTTTGGACAGATTCTTGATCAGACGCTTTTCCACGTCTTTGATCTTTACAAGCTTTTCCACATCATCAATCGACTCTGCTCTTTTTGCCTTCGGAATTTTCTTCAGTTCTGCGGCAAATTCCATATATTCCCTGACCGTCATATCCATATACAGCGGTGGAAGCTCCGGCAGATATCCGATCTGCTTTTTCGCCTCCTCAGGCTCTTTTAAAATATCATGCCCGTTGATCAGCACCTCCCCTTCTGTAGCTCCGAGATATCCCGTCATGATATTCATGGTCGTAGACTTTCCGGCTCCGTTAGGACCTAAAAAGCCGTAGATATGCCCTTCTTCAATGGTAAAATTCAGGTGATCTACAGCTAAATGATTTCCGTACTTTTTCACCAGATTCTTTACTTCTATCAAAGTCTCCATCCTCCTATTTCTCTCTGCATAACACAGAGTTTCTTTTTACCTGTCAACGTTATCAGAAGTTTGTGAATCTTTTGTGTATCAAATGTGACGGAAGTTTGCTCTGTTCATTTTTGTATCAAACGTAACGAAAGTCTGCTCTATTTCAATTCTACAACTGCGTAGGGTCTTCCATCCTCCGCACACAGTTCAATAACCGTCCGGTCTTCCTCCCTGCTCCTTTTCGGATAAATGACATCTCCCAGGACTGCCGATTTCTTATACTCCACACGGATCTGTCTGAACTGGCGGTCAGCCGGAAGAAATTCCAGTGCCATCTGCACATACTGGCAGTTATTTACATGCTCATTCGTATCAATATGATAACGACGTACCGGGAATGCCTCCAGTGCCTCAGTCTCTTCCGGCAGGGAGATTTTTCTTCCCTTATAAGGCATATCCAGTGCCTCACCCATGCCGTATGGCTTTATGTCTTTTTCCTCCGGTCTTACCGGCCGCCCGGTCTCTGTATCAAGAAATACCCATACAGAATAAGCCTTTGCGATCATGTTCCCGCTTTCATCTTTTATGTAAAAATTACGATTTCCGAATAATCCCTTAAATTCTGTCGGAAATGTTCCGATCGTGATCCTTTCTCCCAACGCAGGATACCGTTCTGCGATCACCTGCCAGTAGGACAGGATCCAGGCACGCTTTTCTGCCTTCAGTACCTCCGTTCCAAGTCCCACATCTTCTGACTGGAACGTGCTGCAATCCTGAAAATAATTGATAATTCCCGGCAGTGTGATCGTCCGGTGATGATCGATCTCGCTGTATCTGATCCTGCTGTCAAATGTATAATACACGTTATCTGTCTCCTTCGTATCCTCCG
>ENA-OPVG01001787-OPVG01001787.1-human-gut-metagenome-genome-assembly--contig:-NODE-1787-length-14500-cov-4.162340_pt1 | contig 14500 bp, 11 predicted proteins | sample MGYA00241093_ERZ501975 | MGnify/ENA primary metagenome ERZ501975 (study PRJEB25962, sample SAMEA2042993) | human gut metagenome | biome: human gut; feature: human-associated habitat; material: faeces... | reverse complement strand
TCTCTTTTCACCTGTGTTAATTACAGCACCGTTATACAATGCTTTATATTTATCTGCAAGTTCTGCCTCATCAGCGAGCTCCTGCAAAACTTCAAGTAATTTATCATCAACCTGCTTAGCAGCATAGCAATATGTCATTCCGCTGGCCATCGGTATCTGATATTCTTTTACACGCTTTGCACCATTCTCTCCGGACATAAGTTCTTTTACATTGACAGTTTCTTTCATTGCTTCAAGTTTTTTATAAGACTCAAGCAAGTCAAAATTCTTCCATTCCATCTTAATTATTCCCTTCTTTCAAATGCTCTAAGTTCTTTTATAGTATACTAAAATCTCTAACGTTTTTCAACAAATGGTTAAATATATCCCTGAGGAAACATCACCTCAAAAATTGTCCCTCCGAACGGATTGGCTCTGACCGTAATACTGCCATCATGTACTCTCACGATTTCCCGTACCAGCGCAAGTCCAAGTCCTACACCGCCGAGCTCCCTGCTTCTGGATTTATCCACACGAAAGAACGGTTCAAACACGCGCTCCCTGAGATCTTCAGGAATTCCGCTTCCCGTATCTTCTACTGACAGGTAAATATGCTTTTCCTTCTGGCATGCTGTTACTGTAACCTGTCCTCCTAAATGATTATATTTTATAGCATTTTCAACAAGATTATATACCAGCCTGTAAATAAGAATATCACTTCCAACCATCGTTATATCCTTACATTTCCCAATAAGTTTTATATTCTTTTCCTGTGCAAGAGGTTCCAAATCCTCCAATACCTCATCAACAAGGTCATCCATGATAATTTGTTCATCCCGGCCTACCGTCTGAAGCTCACTCATATCGAGAAGTGTCTTTACCATCTTGCCAAGCCTGTCATTTTGTTCCGTCACCATCTTTATCATCTGTAAGGTGTCTGCATCACTGCCTGGATGCTGGGTGGAATGATATAGATCAAGCTGTACCTGCATTAAAGATAATGGGGTGCGAAGCTCATGTGCTGCATTTGCAGTAAATTGTCTCTGTACCTCAAATGCATCCTGAAGGCGTTCAAGCATCTTGTTATATGAAACACTAAGCTGATTCAGTTCTTTAATCTTGCTTTCTTCGATTCGCGAGTCTGCCAGATTTTGTATCTGCACCTCTTCTATTTTATCAGAAAACTCACGGAGTGGTTTGAGTGCGTGCCCACTTATAAAATATGTAGCTACCCCGCCAAGAATTGCCAATAAAGCTGAAATTACCAAACTGTTTTTTCTGTAGTCTTCTTTATTATTGTACACTTGAACAGAAAAATCATTTGCGAACTCATCCCACTTATCCTCTGGTATGCTAATATATATTTCTTCTGAATCATTTCCACTATTGTCTGCACTATCATCGCCCTGCGCATTAACAGCCTTCTGCAAAGAATCTATATAATACACACCATTTTTATAGACAAACATCGTCAGACACCCACATATGATTGCAATACACAATGTAGTGATACAGGTAAGTCTCCACTGCAGTGACATCTTTTTCATCGATCGGACTCCTCTCGTATTTGATACCCTTCTCCCACCTTGTTTATGATTACATCATGTCCAAGCACTGCTTTAAGCTTTCTTCTTAGTGAAGACATATGTACTCGGATAGCTCCACTAAAGCTATCCACGGAGGCATCCCAGACATGCTCCATCAATTCCTCCTGGCTTACCGGTCTGCCCAGGTTAAGAAGCAGATATTCCAAAATACCTTTTTCTTTTCTTGTCAGGGAAATCTTTGTTTCCTTTGCATATGCCTCACGCTTTATCGTGTCAAACTTAATATCGCCGCTTTCCAGGCATACATCCTTTTGTACAAATTTCCTTCTTGTCAGACTTCTGATACGAGCCTCAAGCTCCTGTAGATGGAACGGCTTTTCCATATAATCATTCGCACCTGCATCCAGCCCTTCGACCTTATCTGCAATCTGCCCTCTTGCCGATAATATAAGAACCTTTGTCTCCTCATTGCTCTGTCTTAGTTCCTTTAGGATTTCCATCCCATCCATGCCTGGCAGATTCAGATCCAGAACAACCAAATCATAATTCTCTGTCAGAATGCATTCCAGCGCTTCTTCCCCATCATAACAAGTATCCACCTCATACCCGGCATCATACAGACTTTTCGCAATTGCATCACATATTTGTTTTTCATCTTCAACTATTAATAATCTCAAAATCATTCCACCTTCTTCTTAACGAAAATTTCACACCAACTATTGTATAATACTGAAGTCAGCTGGTCAACAAATACAACAAACGAAAGGAGTAACAAATCTTGAAGTGCAGAAAAATATCTCAATTTGTAATGCTCATCACGGGTATCTCTATGATTTGCTATGGTGCGTTCAGAGGTGAAGGAGACGTCGTGCTTAGCAAAGCAATAAAATTATGTCTGGAGTGTGTCGGAATTGGATAAAAAAACGAAATTACTATCAAAAAGAGTTGCCAAAATACGCGGATGGATACAGGCAGTTGCCACATTACTTACCAATATTCATATTTCCAATTTATTTAAGGGTAAAATATATCAAGGCAAAATCAAAACTGTATGTGTGCCGGGATTAAACTGCTATTCCTGTCCTGCTGCGACAGGATCCTGCCCCATTGGAGCCTTTCAGGCGGTTATCGGATCCTCCAGATTTAAATTTTCATACTACATAACCGGTTTTTTCATTCTGCTCGGTGTGACACTCGGAAGATTTATCTGTGGTTTTTTATGCCCGTTTGGCTGGTTTCAGGATTTACTTCATAAAATCCCCGGAAAAAAATTTTCCACAGCCCGTCTGAAACCGCTAAGATACCTGAAATATATAATCCTCATTGTTTTCGTTATTCTTCTGCCATTGTTTGTAACGAACTCTATAGGGATGGGGGATCCATTCTTCTGTAAATACATTTGCCCACAAGGTGTTTTGGAAGGAGCCATACCACTGTCACTTGGAAATACTGCTATAAGGTCTGCACTTGGAACACTTTTTTCTTTTAAATGCTTTATTTTAATTACAGTTGTTGTGCTGAGTATTTTGTTTTACAGACCGTTCTGTAAATGGATCTGTCCTCTTGGAGCGATCTATTCATTATTTAATAAGATCAGCTTTCTTAATATTAAGGTTGAAGGCAGCAAATGTGTCGGATGCAATCTATGTTCAAAGGCATGTAAAATGGATATTGATGTGTGCAAGACTCCAAATCATCCAGAATGTATACGATGCGGGGCTTGCATCAAGGCTTGTCCAAAAGATGCGATTCAATATCAGTTTCTGGGAAAAACATGCCCCAAAAAAGAACAGCAGCAGTCAACCATAACCAACCGGTAACTATTCATTTTATTACTATTATTTTAAGGAGCAATTATTTATGAAAACAAAAAGAACATTTCTCTCTATTTTAACACTTTGCATAGCATTATTATTTACAGCATGTAGCGGGAAAGGAACTGCAGGCACAGAATCTTCGAATACCAAGACTGAATCCGGCTCAGAATCTGCAGACGATTCCAACTCTAAACTGAATGATTTATATCAGCAGGAAAATCAGATCTTCGCAGATCACAAAGATGTATGGGACAAAGCATTTGGCATGATGAATAAAAGTGATGCGGATCCAAATGGAAATTATGCGGATTCTCTGGCTGACACTGTTGAATCAAACAAGGAGTCTTTTACAGATGACGAGCTGAAAACACTTACCGCTGATATTGAAACTATCCGAAAAATCGAGGAACAGATCGCTGAGATTGAAAAGAAAAATGCAGGATCTGATAACACTGATCAGAAAAACAGTTCCAAAGGCGCATCTCCTTTCAAGAATTTCTCTGGTCAGGATTATGATGGAAATTCTGTTGATGAAAACCTGTTTTCCAAAAATGCAGTAACTGTCATCAATTTCTGGTTCACCGGCTGCAAACCTTGTGTTGCCGAATTATCTAAACTTAACGAATTAAACGATGCAATCAAATCAATGGGTGGAGAAGTTGTAGGTATCAACACAGAAACCTTCGACGGAAACAAAACTGCTATAAAAGAAGCAAAGACTATTCTCGAAAAGCAGGGTGCTAAATATCGCAATCTTTCCATTGACTCTTCTTCAGATGCAGGGAAATATGCGTCCGATATTATGGCATTTCCTACAACAATACTGGTCGATAGAAATGGTAATATTGTAGGTGATCCGATGCTCGGCGGAATTGATAATCAAGATAACTATGATACTTTGATGAAACAGATTCAGTCTGTCATCGATGCTGATAGCACAAAAAAATAAAAATATGCAAAAGGCTCCCTGTGTATTCCACAGAGAGCTCTTTTGCTACAATGAAACGATTTCATTTAAAATCCGCTGCTCCTGCATTTATATAAAAATGGCAGAACAACAGGATTGTAAGGATTTACTTTTATTACAATATTACATTATTCTTTTTTGTCCTGTAATTCCTTTATGATTTTCTCAACATCCGCTACATCTAGTTCCAGCATCTCCGCAATCTGTTCAGCAGAATATTTTTTATCCAGCTTTTTACTGATTTGACTTCTTAAAACTATTTTTTCTCCTTCTTCAATTCCCTCTTGTTTTACCATGAGTCGTTCTTCCCACGCCTGCATATACTTCACCTCTGTCTTCTCACTTGCTTTAATCTGACATATCCTCTTATGCATCGCCTGTATACGGTCACTTTCGCATGTTTTTACTATCCGCTCCGTTGAATGTTCCATGTATTTCAAAAGTTCAATCAGTTCCGGTGATACAAATTCCGGATGTTTTCCGTGTGTATTCAAGAAGATCCGTGTCGCACCATCGTCCAACTTCAATTCCGGAACTTCTTCGCGCGTCATCTGAAACGTATACCGATACAGATCATAACCAAATAGGTCAAACGGAGTAATCATAATGATCAATACTTCATTCAACAAATTGAAATCTATCGTCCCCGGTGGCAGCAGTTTACTATCGATTTTTCGGTCGATGTTCTCTGCTCTTTTTCTGTCTGAGGCGGATGTCTCAGACTCGTATTCTGACTCAGTATAATGTCCAGAATCGTCTTAACATTCTCCGGATCTTCCATCGCCTCATCAAACAGGAATCTGTCCAGCAAGTTTAATTCTTTTAATGGTCTTCTTTGGTTCATAAGCAGTTCTCCTTTCTTGTACAGATATAATACCTGCAAAGAAGAACTGTTTAGCTTTATGCATATGATAACATAGAATTTATATACATACCAGTATATACCGTTATCTTCTTTTATCAGGCAGGCATGTATTTATCTGTTTTTTATGATTTTCATCTTGGATTCTTACCCGATTGTTTGGGTTTGAAATAAATGAATTGGTAAATATAGATGCGTTGCAGATATTAGAATTCATCTGTGTGTTGATAAGATAACATGCCTGATTTCTGTTTTCAATATGTAATTTACAAATGTTTTATTTTTGTGAAACTTCTACAAATCTCAAAAAACTGTTATTAACTCTTCATCTACTGATTACGCATACACCGAAATTATAACCATCAACGACTCATCCCGTATCTCATACTGAAATATTCCCTCATATTTCTCTACAATATCCCGAATATTCCGCATTCCATAACCATGTAATCCATTCTCTTTTTTCGTCGATATAAATCCCGATCCATTTTGGTCTGGTTTCTTTGCAATCGCATTGGCTATTTCAATATAGATTAACTGATTTTTCTTTTTTATCTTAATTCGTATCCATCTTTCTTTTCCTTTGATCTGTTCACAGGCTTCCAGTGCATTGTCCAGTAAATTCCCGAAAAGAGATATGATCTCCCTGTCTGTGAACGGAAGCGTAGAGAAAACTTCTGTATCAATCTGCATATCCGTTTTTTGTCTCTGCGCATCTTTTTCTTTCTGATTGAGAATCATATCCAACATATGATTTCCCGTCCAGACATGAAAATTATACTCCAATATATCTTCACCGAGCTCGTTCAGATATTCATGCAAGCCGCTCCAATTTTGTTCCTGATCATAGTTCTTAAGCGCAAGGATATGATTTTTCATATCATGAACAACTTTACGGCTTTTGAGCATTTCCTGATAACGCTCTTCCAGTATCTGGACCTTTGTCTGCAATGCTTTTTTCTCCTGCTCTTTCAGTTCGGTCAGCAACATAGCATGCTCTGACTCCCATGTATCTAACAACGCATCAAGAATGATCCATACACCAACAAGTACAAGCAGCAGGATCATATATATCTCACCATATACCGGATATAAAGAATATTCTGTGACATCTTCATAAGTAAAACCATCATTAAATACTGCAAATGCGATCATAAACAGTATCCAGAAAAATCCCCTGTAATCACTAGGCCTTTCATTGATAAAAATATGATACAACCGCATAAATTCTACAATCTGAAAAAACAACATCAAAAAAAGAATGCATAAGAAAACAAAAGCAGTCGGTTTCGTATATCCCCATATTTTTTTCAGCGATGGCAAAAGCATTTCGTTATATGTTCTGACATAATCGTTCATTTTCAGTGCCTGATACAAATATCCATACATCGTATGATGATGGATCCACGGAACTAGAAAATACACCTGAAGGATGATTCCCATCACGATATCTGCTTTTCTTTTTCTCGTCCATTCTTTCATGTCATTTTCTCCCATTCTTCTCCTGTTTTCAAATTACTCACATAAATTCCTCATTTGTTTCTACCTTCTTGATCAGGAATTTTCCAAGTATCCATATAAATATCCATTCCAACACAACATAACCGAGCCACAGTCCGATACAGTTCTTAACATATGCTTTTTGTACACTTAAATTGTACATTCTTGCATGGAATGTTGCCAACGTATACAGCACCATTACAACTACCGCCACTTCCATCGGAATTCTGTAAAATACATACAGTTCATGTTGTAGCAAACGCATCCGCTCTTTCTTTTTCATGCCCATACATTTCAAAAAATCTGCTCTGTTCTTCTTATCCTCTAACTCAGACAGTACTTTTACATAGACAAGGAACATACTTGCGATCGCCATCGCACTAATAACAAATATATTTACAATCTGTTTTGTTGCACGTTCTGTCTTCATATCTGCGACCGCAGCTGCCTTACTGTAATAGCTGCTGATCTCTGCATCGTAGTCCAGATCAGTTTTATGTTTTTTGGCAAATTTCTGCATTTCATTTTCAATTTCCGATACACGTTTTTTATCGACATGGAGCAAAACAAGCTTTGTCGGTCCCTGCGATACAGTTACTCCATCTATACGATCTTTTTTATCTGTAATAATGCTTCCGTCAATAATATTCGTATACTTCCACATTTTTTGCGCTTTTTTGAAGTATTCATCCGAGAACACAACCACATTCTCCAGTTTTCCCTGTCGGAAGCAACCAATCAGGCTGCCGAATTCTTCTCCTGCAATTGTCCTTTGTATATATGTCGGCGAATCCAGTTTGGCACGAAACATAGAAAATCCTTCACAAGGGATTCCGATATGTAAAAATGGTTTCTTCTTTCCATATGACCAGTCTACAGGCTGTGCCTTTACCGAACGATCCTGTTGATGCACCAGATAAACCTTATTTCCATTTGCATCTAACGCATTTGGGGATAATTTCGGAGTCTGACCATTTGCCCTTTTTAACGCGCGGTAAGTCGTCTCCGAGATTCCAATCTGCTGCCCCTGTGGTATCTTTTCTTCTCGGATACTTTCCGACTTTTCTGTCTTGTCTGCATTGGTCACTCTCACCATCGGAAATGATGTGATATCCGCATGATACGTTTCTTTGATATGGTCAAAAAACTTATCGTCCTCATCATCAGAGATACATACATAATCATATGGGAACAGGGATTCCGGTTTCTCTGCAATGGTAACCGAAACAGCCGGAAAGGCAAAATAAAACAGCGCACAGGTATGCAGGATGACTAATGCAAACATATACCATGCCGAAGTCCTCGATTTGTGATAAATCTGATTGTCCTGTAACATACGGTATATATACGTTCTCTTCTTTTTCTTATTTCGTATCCATATACTTTCCGTATAACGTATCAGCAGGAACAGTCCTAAGAACAGAAATGCCATTAATTTTATATTTTCATAGTTCCTTAATTCACGGTACTGCAGTAGACTCCATGCACATAATACAAATCCTATAATCCAGAATACCGATACAAATTTCCGTGGTACTTTTTCTTTCCGTATTCTTCTTACTGCCGCATTGGTAATATCAAAATCGGTCGCAATATCTCTGGTCGCAGCTAGTGCAATCAGATAAATCAGAAACATCACAAACACAACTTTTACATACGTTTTCCAGGTAACTGCTGCCAGTACCATATCTCTTCCAATCTGAAAATGCAGACATTTACGAAGTATCATTACAATGCCATTTCCAATGATGCATCCTGTAAGAAGAGAACAGATAAATGCGATCACAATTTCCAGACCAATGATCAGTAATAATGCTCTTTTACGGATTCCGAGTGTTAAAAATATACTATAACTCTGCATCCATTTCTGCATATAAAAAATCAATACAAATACCATCAGAAATACTGCACATACTCCGATTGGAACCATTGCATTCCACACGATCAGTCCAAGTCCTTCCCCTATCAGAAAATTTTCTGCCCGGTGCAGCCCTGCCATCATCTGATAAGAAGCAATTCCGGCAAAAATAAGAGCTGTCACAATCGTCCCGCATAACAGAAATAATCGGTAGTCCTGCCAGTCATACTGAAAATTTTTCCAGACAATCTGATAAAATAATTTCGTGTATTTTCCCGGGAACGATAGTCTTCTCCGTTCTTCCTCTTTTTCTGCTTTTTCTTTTCTGGAACTTTCCTTTGCCTGCTCCACGGATTCTTTCCAGATGTCAATCATGCGGATCGCCAGAAATTCAACCGCATTCACTCCGGTAAGTACGAGGGGATAAAGCATCGTCATCGTCGTATTATCGGCAATCGTTACAAGGCCGGTCGTCAAGTGTAACAGCATGGCCGCATATCCCAACACCATAACGATAATATTCAGTCTTTTATCTTTTCTTAATATTACTGTTATTATATACGCAGCCGAACATAATTCATATAACCCAAATACAATAAGCGGGATTTTTAGCAACAGGAGATTCCCGTTCCATATGGATGCACCTGCCTCCGACAAACCACTTGTTCCATATCTCTTCACATGAAAATATGCACTATAAAGATTATATCTTTTCCCCTTTAATACGAACCAGGGAAGCTGGGCAAGAACAAGTGAAATGGTATAAAGAACGATCGATACACTCATTTCTATTTTTTCTTTTTTGGATATATGTTTCTTCTCATCAACCATTTTTATTACCCCGTTTTCTCTACAACTCTTTCATCTTCCCGAGAATCTCTTGATAAAACAATTCCTGATCCCCACTATTCTTCAAATCTTCCAGAATCACACCATCTTTTAATAAAATCAGCCGGCTGCAATAGCTTGCCATCTGTGGATCATGTGTGACCATGATGATTGTCTTTCCCATATGTTCGTTTATATCCTTCAACGCATCAATCACGATCTTCCCGGACTTGGAATCGAGGTTTCCGGTCGGTTCGTCCGCTAGGATCAGATCTGGATTATTGATCAGCGCACGGCAAATCGCAACTCTCTGTTTTTCTCCGCCGGATACTTCATATGGCTGCTTCTCGAGAAGGTGTGATAAACCAAATTTTTCGGCATATGTTTCTACATTCTTATAACACTTATCAACCGGTGCCTTGTCCAACACCATTGGTAGCATGATGTTCTCCTTTACAGACAGACTATTTAACAGATAAAAATCCTGAAACACGAATCCAATCTCTCTTCTGCGTATATCTGCCAGTTCATCACTCCATAATTCAGATGCATCTTTTCCAGTGAAAAATATCTTTCCGGAAGTTGGCTTATCGATCAGACCAAGCACTTTTAAAAGCGTTGTCTTACCGCATCCTGATTTTCCCATGATCCCGACAAATTCCTGTTCTTCAATGGTAAAATCTAGCCCTTTTAAAACTTTAATTTCTTCTTCACCCTGTCTGTCAGAATAGACCATTTTATAATTCCGAACAAGGTTCTCCACTTTCATAACTTCCCGTTTATTCATCTTTTCCTTTCACCTTTCGAATGATAAATCTTCCTAATATCCATGCAAATCCCCACTGTACTGCCAGATACATAAGCCATATCCAGACAGCATGTTTCAGCCATGCAATTCTGACGGCATGCGTATACATCCGAGCATGAAACGTTGCTGCTGTAAAGATACTGGTCACGACTATCGTTATCAGCTCCGGCAGCCAGTAAAAGTAATACAGTTCTCTTTTCAGGAGTGATACTCGTTCTTTCTTTCGCATTCCCATACATTTCAAAAAGTCAGCTCTTGCTTTCTTATCACTCATTTCTGATAACGATTTAATATACATCAGGAAAAGGCCGGAGATGGTCATTGTAAGCAATACGAATGTATTTATGATCAGTTTCATCGTATATTCTGTCTTCAGATCATTGACTGCCGTCTTTTTTGAATACCAGCAATGTACTTCGAAATCATACTGCGCTTCATATGTATGATTCTTTTCCAGCTTTTTCATTTTCTTTTCAATTGCTTTCTGGTATTTTGGGTCTGTCTGGATCAGTACAAGCTTCGTCGGACCCTGCTTAATTGTGACACCATCTATTCGTAAAGCCTTTTCTTCTATCTTGTCTCCGGTTAATATGTTCGTGTATTTCCACATTCCCTGTGCTTTCTTGAAATATGCATCCGAGAATACAACGATATTTTCCAGTTTTCCCTGACGGAAACATCCAATCAGACTTCCAATTTCTTCCCCTTCTATTGTTCTTTTCGGATATGCTTTGCTCGGCGAATATAAGGTATAATATTCACATGGAAGACCGATATGCAAAAATGGTTTCTTCTTTCCAAATGTCCAATCCACCGGCTGTGCCTTCACGGAGCGGTCCTGTTGATGCACCAGATATACCTTCTTTCCGTTTTGATCAAGATGCAACGCTTTTTCTTTATACGATGGATCTACATATTTTTTCAACTGCCTGTATGTCGATTCTGAAATCCCAATCTGTTGTCCCTGCGGCCTTTTTCCTTGTTGCACGCCTTCGTTTTGTTCTGTCTTATCTGCATTTGCCACACGCACCATCGGATATTCTATGATTTTTGCCTGATAACCGTTCTTTATCCTATCAAAAATCGCATCATCTCCATCATCTGCAATACAGACAAAATCATACGGATACAGACTTTCCGGCTTCTCTGCAATCGTTACCGAAACTACCTGAAACAGAAAGTAAAACACTGCGCATACGTTCAATATTATAAGTGCCAGCACATACCTTGCAGTTGTCTTTGATTTATAATACAAATGATTCCGGTTCAGCATCTGTGGCAGATATGCCGGTGTCTTTTTTGCACGTCTCAAATATCCGGCTCCTACAAAACGAATCAGTAAAAATATACCCGCAAAGAATGCAGAGAGCAGATACATACTTTCATGATTTCTCAACTGCCGGTATTCGAATATAGCGATCATACAGATTATGATTCCGGCTGTTATGAATAACTTTGTCCTCCTCTGCGGCATAGGTTCTTTTGCAATGTTTCTGATCGATGCCCTGACCAGATTGAAATCCGATACGATATCCCTGGTCGCCATCAATGCAATTATATACACTGCCAACACCACCAACGTACCTTTCACATAAGTAAGCCACGTCACCTTTGACAGAACAATTCCTTTTGCCAGCATTGAGAAAATCACTTTCCGGAACAGAAACATGATCATATTTCCCAATAGACCGCCGGCAATCAGCGAACACAAAAAAGCGACTACGATCTCTATCCCAATAATCGTATACAACGCTTTTTTTCGAATTCCCAGCGTCACGAATACACTGTAATTCTGCGTCCATTTTTTCATGTAAAATACGAGAACAAACACCATCAAAAAGATGGCACATACCGCCATCGGAAGCATTGCATTCAACAATATCCTTCCAAGTCCTTCACCCAGCAGGAAATTCTCTGCCCGGTGAGCCTTCGCCATCATCTGATATATTCCAAGTCCTGCAAAGGAGAATGCAGAAACGATTACACCACAGAACAGCAGGAGGCCGTAATCTTTCCAGTCATATTTAAAATTGTGCCAGACCATCTGATAAAAAAGTTTGGTATAATTTCCCGGAAAATATAATCTCCTGCGCTCTTCTTCTTTTTCTTCCCGTTCCTTTTCCGCAAATATTTCTGCTGATTCCTTGGCATCTTTCCATACATCAAGCATTTTACTGATCAACACTTCTGCCATAACAAATATCATGATGATTGCAGGAATCAGAATCGTTTTTGTTGAATTATCCGCAAGCATTCCAAATCCGGATTCATTCACCACAATATATACACCTAGAACAACTAACGCAGCGATATTCAGATAATATTCCTTATGCAGCCACTGCGTCACTATATGTAATACAATCACGATCTGAAATACAATAAGCAGTATTAACTGTATCCGGATTATCGTAATATTCCCATCCCAGACAGACGCTGCCATCTCCGAAAGTGCTTTTATTCCTTTTGCTTTGATTCGGAAATATGCTACATATATACTGTAATTTTTCCCTTTCAAAACCACCCACGGAAGCTGAATAAAAATCAAAATCATACCGTACATAATTGTCGATACAATATATCTTCTTTTCTTTGTTTCTTTCATATTCACCTGCCTCCTATCCGTAAATAGTAATCACAACCTCAAACCGATCCTCCTGGCTTTTACACTGAAACATTCCATTGTATTGTTCTACAATATCCCGGATATTTTTCATTCCATAACCATGTAACACTCCATCCTTTTTTGATACAAAATTTTCATCTGTCTGTATTCCCGTATTTTTAGCCGCATTTACAATCTCGATGTATAAGAGTTGATTCTTCTTTTTCATTTTTATATGTATCCAGCGTTCTCCTTCTTTGATCTGCTCACACGCTTCCAACGCATTGTCCAAAAGATTTCCAAAAAGTGAAATGATCTCTCTGTCAGAAAACGGAAGCGTTGTGAATACTTCCGTGCTGATCTGCATCTGCGTCTTTTGCTTCTCTGCCTCCTTCTCTTTCTGGTTAAGAATCATATCCAGCATATGGTTTCCTGTCCAGATCTGATAATTGTAATCCAACATGTCCCGGCTGAGTTCGTTCAGATATTCTTCCAATCCCTTCCAGTCCTGTTCCTGCGTATATTTCTTTAATGCAAGCAAATGATTCTTCATATCATGAACAATCTTCCGGCTCTTTAACATTTCCCTATATTGTTCTTCCATCGCCTTTACTTTCATCTGGAGCATCTTCTTATCCTGCTCTTCCAGTTCAGCTCTGTGCTGTTCTGTCTCAACGTCCCATGCTTCTGCCTGAATATCAAGAAATATCCAGATTCCTATGACAGCCAGAAACAGCATCATATAACAAAACATCGGCATAGAATAAAATTCTGCAAATCCGGTAGATGCTATAGCCATAAAGATGTAAAATGCTGCAAGATAAGTAATCCAAACAAATACATGATAATTTGTTGATTGATTCCCGTTTTTTATGCACTGGTATAATTTATACAATTCTATACTCTGAAGCAAAATCAGGAATATTAACATCAGCAAAAATATAAACGCAACTACCTGTGAATGTTTCCATTTCCACATATGCTGTTTTAAAAATGTATGATTATACATCTTGATGTAATCATTTTCCTGAAAGGTCTTAATTACATACATGTGAATCGTATTCCATTTTCTATTTATGCGCATCCACGGGAAGAAACAGTACACTTGCAATAAAATCCCCATAAAAGTATCTACTTTTCTCTTTTTTGTCCATCCATTCATTTTATCGGTCTCCATCTTATTTTCACATGAAATCTTTATAGTTATTGTACCATGCCTTTTCTTCTTCCGCCTTATAATGGCCATGAATAGCGGGTTTTCTGACCATGAAATTTTAAAAATATGGATCTACCGTGGTAATTACACACAGAAAAACCGCATGTTTTCTTTCATCCCCTGCTATACGAAGAACGGTCAGACATGTCTTGATAAACATATCTGACCGTTCTTATAATATGACCATGCATTAGTATAAAGCTGCTACCCACAGAACCTGCCACTAACAATTTCTTACAGATACTTTTCGTTCTGTATCTCTTTCATAATATTCTTTAATTCTGAAATATCGATCTCTAACATTTCTGAAATTTGCTCAATCGAAAATTTATCAGACAATTTTTCTAAGAGTTCTCTTTTTCCTCTTAATCGTCCAATTTTCTCGCCTTCTATTCTTCCCTCAGTAATTCCCTCCTGCCTTATCATTATCTGTTCTTCCCATGCCTGCATATACTTCACCTCTGTCTTTTCACTTGCTTTGATCTGACAAACTCGTCTATGCATCTCTTGAATCCG
>ENA-OPVG01001785-OPVG01001785.1-human-gut-metagenome-genome-assembly--contig:-NODE-1785-length-14510-cov-3.436250_pt1 | contig 14510 bp, 7 predicted proteins | sample MGYA00241093_ERZ501975 | MGnify/ENA primary metagenome ERZ501975 (study PRJEB25962, sample SAMEA2042993) | human gut metagenome | biome: human gut; feature: human-associated habitat; material: faeces... | reverse complement strand
ATAAACTTACTGTTTGAGCCGAAGGCGAGTTTAAGTTTTCGCTGTACAATAGACGACGGAGCAAAATAAGAAAATCAACGTGTTTGAAGGCATCTTCTCTCTGCGATACATAAAACAATAGGGAGCATATAATTATATGCTCCCTTCTTACAATAATTACTATTTCTTGTTTAGTTCCTTTGAAATCGTGTTGTACACTGTCATTAAATTTACAGCTTTCACATTTTCATCTGTTGACAATTTAATCTTCTTTGCCTGATCATCATTAAAGTTTACATCTATATCTTTCAGATATTTAGAATACTTGTCATTAAAATATGTCTGCTGTGCATTCTTTATGATTTCTTCTTTGTTTTTTTCTGTTTCAGTCTTTAAATAACTGTTTACACAATATACAAGATAATAATCTTTTCCATCCTGTATAATGCTGCTTATTTCCGAATTGCTTAAGTTAAAAGCACTCTTTTCGTATGTTTTAGTGGCCTCATTTTTCTTTAATGTTTTCTCAAACACGTTATCTTCACTATACTGCTTTGCTTCTCTGGCAAATGTCTGATAACCACCTTTTACAAGGTCTGTAACTGTTTTAAGTGTGCTTTTAATCTTGTCTTCTTTAGTATTGTCAGTATTCATTCTGATGTACTGAATCTTCATTACTCTTGCTTCTTCATCGCTAATCTTTGCGTCTGCTTCTGCTGCCAGTGCATCGTAAACCTTGTCCGCCAAATAATAATTCTTATACAAGCTTTCCACGTTTTCCTGTGAAGCTCCGGTATATTCTTTTTCCTGACTTGTTAAGGATTTATAATACTCTGCCGCTTTAGTCTTAATCATACTGCTTTCATCTGTTGACAGGGAAATATTTCTTTCCTTTGCCATTGAAGCTAATGTATACTTAACTGTTATGTCTTCTTTAACCTTTTGCATTACATATGACTGCAGTGTCTGATTGTCGCTTACTTTGGCATTCCAATCTACTTTGCCACCAAAGTCTGCCTTGTAAGTTCCTGCTGTATCCATAAGAACAAGCATATATTCCTGTTTTGAACATACTTCTTTGTCTATTTTAAACATTTCACTGCTGCCAAGCCCCACTATCTTGCCGATAACAGGTGTTTTTGAATTAAAACTGCATCCAGTAAAACTGCTTACTGACAATGCCACAACCAAACCTAATGCTACTATTTTCTTTTTCATAAGTTCTCCTTACATTCGTATTATATCTTCCAAAATCGTATTAACATTCTCTGCTATGTGTTTAGCTGAACGTCTTACCTCACTGTCTGCCCACTGCATTGCATAACTAAAATATGCATGGCCAAACATTTCAATGTCATTGTATCCGCCGCCAAAAACGACTGTATCTTCTTCTGATGAATTAAACACATGCTGTAAAACCTGAATGGCATTACCTTTTGTTACATACTTTGCTGTAAGATATAGCTGTTCAGGGTTGGAAATTGCCACATTTGCATTCTTTGAGAATTTCTTATAGAAATACTCATATGAAGTCTGGTCAAAGCCTTTCTTTGCAAAAATAGTAATCTTGTTAATTTCACCCTTCATTGACTTTGTATCTTTTTCCTTTTCAGGTTCAATTCCCATTGTTCTCAAATAATTAATAAAATCAATATCTCTTGTTGTTACAACTGCATTTCTCTCACCTGAAAATAATAACTTATAATCCCTGTTCTTTTCCAGTTCATTTGCCACTTCAAGACACACAAGTCTGTCCAATGGAGTCTTACTTATAACTTTATCACGATATATAACTGATCCGCCATCATTACATATGTACACAATGTGGTCCTTTGCTTTTCCAAACATAGGATATACTGCGTCATAATTACGTCCTGTTGCCACAGCAAAATAGACGCCTTTTTCCTTTAATTCCATTATCAATTCAATGGTTTCTTCCTGAACCATCTTTTCCCCGTTAGGAACTAATGCTGTTTCTAAATCACTAACTACAAAATTAATCATTACTTCACCATTTATTTTCTTATTTGTTTAACTGTTGAATATTTTCCATAAACATATATGCCTGACATATTCCTGTAGGCCATTACTTTATAATAATACGTCTTTCCTTTCAAAAGTCCAGTATTATTATAAGAAATTTTTGTCTGTTTTTTTATTTCTTTTATTTTTGTATATTTTCCTGTTTTGCTTTCACTTCTGTAGATAACATATCCACTGGCACCAGCCACCTTTTTCCAATAAAGTTTTGCACCTTTTGCAGTTGACTTTATTGATGTTATTTTCACTTTGGCTGGCTTTGGATATGCCTTTGAAGCCTTAGACTTACTTCCCTTATAAGTTGTCTTTCCAACCTTCTTATACCCTTTTATTTTATAATAGTATTTCTTTCCCGTTACAAGATTTTTATCTTTATAAGACACTGTAGTTCCATTTACTTTGGCTATAGTCTTATATTTTGAACCGGAAGTTTTTCTATATATCCAATATCCTGTTACATCACCAAGTTTGTTCCATGTAAGTTTAATACTATTGTATCCATTGTTTGTTGCCTTTATTGTAGCTGTTCCCGGTACAACCTTAACCTTACACGTAACTTTTTTACCATTGGCAGTTGTAGCTGTTACTGTACATTCTCCAACTGACTTTGCGTAAACATTTCCTCTTGATGTAACCTTTGCTATTTTTTTGTTAGATGACTTCCATGTAACATTTCCATCTGTTGTATTATTTGGAGTTACTGTAGCCTTTAATTTTTCTTTTGTTCCATTTTTTAAATTTAATGTTGTCTTGTTAAGTTTTATACCTGTTGCATGTATACTTTTTGCCAAAACATTTATTGTTGACACACTACTTTTTCCTGCTGCAGTAAAACCGTGTATTGTTACAGTTCCTGCGCCTATGCCTTTAACATTTCCTGCATCATCTACTGTTGCTATTGCCGGGTTGTCTGACAAATAATAAACTTGTTCAGATGTCTTTAAAGTTGTAGGAAGCTTCAATCTTCCTGCTTTTGCAATAGTATATTCACCTTTTAAGCTTACATATGCTGCCGAAACATATCCTATGTATTTTTTTCCATCTTTCACAAAACTAACTTTGTACCAATACGGATTACTTAGCCATCTTACTCCATATTCAATGTCTGTATTAGAAACTTCTGTAACTGTAACTGCCTGATTCTTTGGTAAAACACCAACTGCATCATACGAAGTTGCAGGACCTTTTCTAACATTTACGTCACTATTTGCCACACCTTTTTTGTTTCCACTTATTCCAAGTGTAATTGTATTACTTTCATTTGGCATATTATTAAATACAGGTATAACAAATGTTTTGGCATGAGCTGCTATTCCAAGGCTTTGGTAAGCATCTGCCGTTGACGCTGCTTCTGATGCAGCACCTGATATGTTAGTCATATATTGGTGTGTATAAATTGAATATGTACCATTGCTCTTCACATTAAATCTTTGAAGATACATAGTATTCTGTCCTGCGTTAATGTATTTTTCACCTAAGTACTGTGCCCCACCTAAAATAGATTTCTCTGGTGTGTTCCAAGGTCTTTGATAAGTACTTCCTGACTTTGCCCATTTTAAACCGTTGGCAATTGGATTAGCACTTGATGTAGCTCCAATATTATAAAAATTATAAATTCCTGTATATGTCTTTGAATATGTACCTGTAACACTTCCGCTGGCACCCATTCCTGCGTATTTTGAATTAGCTTTAGAACCAATTTCCTGCAAAATTTTTGAGGCAATATGGTACGCACTTACCTTTGCATTCTTTGCAGCAGTCATAATCTGTGCTGAATACAAAGTATTAGTTGTCTGATACTTTCCGGCCGTATCAATGTATCCTATATTGTTTTTATACATAAACGAACCCTGAAGTATTGCTTCAACACCTGCCTGTGTCTGAGATGAACTGTCATATGCCAACTGTTCAAACATATATATGTGGTTTTCATCCAAAAAGTTTCTTGGATCCATAAAATATGCCACACAATTCTTTGATGCACTAACCCATGAAGCTCCATCTTTTGCTATGTACTTACCTGTAGATGCATTATAATCTCCAGCCAGATTTGACTTTAAATACTTACTATACGCATTCTCTATAAGGCTTCTGTTATGACTTGCCTCATTTTCAACGGCTGTAAAAAAATCCACGCCTGTGTTATCCGGTACAAACTTCCAATTAGGGTATTTATTATGAAGTTTTCTTAAATATGTTTTATAACTAGCTGGAAAACCATTAATGCCTGTCTCAAAAGCGTCTGCTGCCTTAACTGTTGTATCCACTATTCCTGCATAATTTTCCAAACCTGTAACCAATGCAATAATTAATATTACTGCAAGTATTTTCCGTATTAGTCCTTTCTTCAAATAAATCACCCTATCCTTTGTATAACAAGGTTTATGCCTTAGATGCACGAACCTTTACTCCTTTAGTTCCTCTTTTTCCGATTTTAAGCTTCCTTAAATCAACGGTTTTTCCGTTACATTTTACCACCTCATTATCCCCCGTATCAAGAAGGTAAACTTTAGAAACAAAATCTCCATCATTTAGTTTAATACCCTTAACTCCCACTGTAGCCTTCTTCATTTCAGGCACTTCCTTAAGTGGGAATCTTAAGAATATTCCTTCTTCTGTCTGTAGCACAAGAATCTCTCTTGTATACTGTAATTCCTGTTCCTGTCCTACATCCATTGATGCAGTTGTATCAAACAATTCCATCTGTTCAAAATCTAATGGTTCAAAATCATCTGAGCCACCTGTTAACATTACAGGCATTTCTTCAACCTGTTCTTCTGAAATCTGCTTATTTGATACTCTTGTTATTTTAACTGAAACAACCTCATCATCTTTTCCAAGTTTTGTGGCAAGCATTGTTTTTCTGTTTGTTTCAAACTCGCTTCCATCTACTAACTTAATCATACCATTTTTAGTTGTAAACAAAAGTTTCTTATCTTTTATCATATCAAAACTTACAAGTGTCACTATGCTTTCACCTTGGCTACTGTAATTTCCAAGATTATCAATAGGTATCCCTTTCTCCCTAACCTTCTTAGTTGGAATGGCTGATACCTTAATCTGATGAACATTTCCATTATCTGTAAAGATGCAAATACTATCTGTGTTCATACATCTGAAATAATATTTATTCTCTTTCGTAACAGATTCAATGTTTCTGTCAAATGCTGCCGGATCAAGAAGTTTTGAATATCCAAACTTATCCTGAACAAAAACAACTTCCTGTTCAACAAAAGCATTCTCATCAAATACAGCTTCCTTGCCATCTTCAATAAGAGTCTTTCTAGGCAATGCATATTCTTTCTTAATGGCTTTAAGATCTTTTTTGATAGTCTTAGTCATTGTTTTTCTATTTCCAAGAATATCCTCATACTGACCGATTTTGTCCATTAGTTCTTCATATTCTTTCTGAAGAGCTAATATTTCAAGTCCTATTAACTTAGATAATCTAAGTTCCAAAATAGCCTGTGCCTGACGCTCTGTAAAAGAAAGATTGCCTGCAAGAATCTCAGACTCAGGATTTTTAAACTTAATATCATCAGTTTTTCCATGTACAAGACATGCCTTAACCTGTTTCTGACTCTGTGAACCTCTGATTATTTCAATAATCAAATCAATAATGTTTGTTGCCTTAATAAGACCTTCCTTAATCTCTTTTTGTTCTAATGCCTTATTAAGAAGTGTTGTATATTTACGCTGTGCCAGTTCATACTGGAAATCAACGTTATATTTTATAATACTCTTAAGTCCCATAACTTCCGGTCTTCCATCAGCTATTGCTAACATATTTACACCAAAAGTATCTTCTAACTTAGTTTTTTTATATAAAATATTTTTTAATTTTTCAACATCGGCACCTTTTTTAAGCTCTAAAACAATACGAATACCGTTTTCATCTGAGCCGTTTGAAATGTCAACAATGTCTGTTGTCTTTTTTGTTTCTACTAAATCAATTACATCTGAAATAAACTTTCCAATACCTGCACCAATCATAGTATAAGGTATTTCTGTTATAACAAGTTTATCCTTATCTCTGCCTTTGCCTTTTTCAAATTCTAATTTTCCACGAAGCTTAAGCTTTCCTGTTCCGTTTTCGTAAATGTCCTTTAAGTCTGACTTATTGGCTACAATACCACCTGTTGGAAAATCAGGTCCCGGCATAATCTGTAATAATTCTTCAGTTGTAATATTATTATTATCCATATATGCAATAACGGCATCTACAACTTCTCCAAGATTATGTGTTGGAATGTTAGTCGCCATACCTACAGCAATACCAGAGGCACCGTTAACCAAAAGATTAGGGATACGGGTTGGCATAACTTTCGGTTCCGTCAACGTACTATCAAAGTTAGGTTCAAAGTCTACAGTTTCCTTATACAGGTCATCCATCATCGCTTCACCCAACTTGTTTAGACGAGCCTCCGTATAACGCATAGCAGCGGGGCTATCACCATCTACAGAACCAAAGTTACCCTGGCCATCTACTAAAGGATAACGCATTGCCCATTCCTGAGCCATACGCACCATAGCATAATAAACTGAAGAGTCTCCATGCGGGTGGTACTTACCCAGTACTTCACCCACAATTCTTGCAGATTTTTTATAAGGTTTGTCTGAAGTATTACCCAATTCCATCATTCCGTATAAAATTCTACGGTGAACGGGCTTAAATCCATCTCTAACATCCGGAAGGGCACGTGAAACAATGACCGACATGGAGTAGTCAATGTACGATGACTTCATTTCCTCCTCGATGTTAATCTTTATAATTCTGTCTTGTTCAAGCATTTAAAATGATTATTAATTATACATTGTATGGTCTGTGAAAAACCACGCTAAAGTACTACTTTTCCACGATATACGAAAGTTTTTCCGAAGAAAGTTTTTTTCTGCTTGAAGGACAGTCTATTTGTTCATATTTAGTTATTAAAATTAAAAATTCCAGTGAACGAATTGACTTCCAACCATTAATATTAGAAAAAGAAAAGAGAAAAAGAATAAATGCCATCATAAAAAAACATATTCACGAAAAACAGGGGACAATATTTGTTATACCTTATATATATAACTAAAAACATGGCATTTTATGGCACGCCATTTGTAGAGATAAGAAATAAAGCAAATATGCAATACAAACTTGATTAAATGCGTATATTTGCCAGTAAATAACCCCTTAGAAGAAAAGGAAAAAGTATGAATAATCAATTCTCACAAAGAGTTTCCGACATTATCGTCTATAGCAAGGAAGAAGCTAACCGATTGAGGAGTAGGCATATCGGACCTGAGCATCTACTTCTGGGAATGCTTCGTGACGGTGAAGGAAAAGCTATCGAGATATTGTCAAAACTCAACACCAATTTAGCTGCAGTAAAGCAGCAGATTGAAGCTCGGCTGAAGACAGAAGCTGATGATATGCTATTGCCTGACGCAGAGATACCGTTGTCTAACGACGCGGCCAAAATATTGAAAATGTGTATTTTAGAGGCACGTGGAATGAAAAGTAATATAGCTGATACAGAGCATGTTTTGTTAGCGATCCTAAGAGAAAAAAACAATATGGCAGCTTCCGTGCTCGAAGCTAATGACATTAATTATGTGAAAGTGTTGGAACAAGCTACATTACAGCCAGATGTAAATTCCGGCATGGGATTCACAGAGGACGATGATGACGAAGAAATGTCTTCTCCCCGATCCGGTGGAAGCGGTTCTGAAGAACGCCAGCAACAGGCGCAAACAGCTTCGAAAAAGCCTTCTAATGACACTCCTGTGCTTGACAATTTCGGTACAGATATGACAAAAGCGGCAGAAGAAGGACGTTTGGACCCGGTAGTAGGCAGAGAAAAGGAAATCGAACGTTTGGCTCAAATCCTCAGTCGGCGCAAAAAAAATAATCCAATTTTGATTGGTGAGCCTGGCGTAGGAAAATCGGCAATCGTTGAAGGACTTGCTTTGAGAATCATTCAAAAGAAAGTATCGCGTATCTTGTTTGATAAACGGGTGGTAGCTCTTGACATGACCGCGGTTGTGGCAGGAACAAAATACCGTGGTCAATTCGAAGAGCGTATCCGTTCCATTCTCAACGAGTTACAGAGGAATCCGAATGTGATTTTATTCATTGATGAGATCCATACAATTGTAGGTGCAGGGTCTGCTGCCGGCTCAATGGATGCGGCCAATATGCTGAAACCTGCATTGGCACGGGGCGAAATACAATGTATCGGTGCCACTACTCTTGATGAATATCGCAAGAATATAGAAAAAGACGGGGCCTTGGAACGTCGTTTCCAGAAAGTAATGGTAGAACCTACTACTGCTGATGAAACTCTTCAGATTCTGCGTAATATCAAGGATAAATATGAAGACCATCATAATGTAAACTATACGGATGAAGCCTTAGAAGCTTGTGTCAAGTTGACAGACCGCTATATTACGGACCGTAACTTCCCCGACAAGGCTATTGATGCTTTGGATGAAGCAGGATCACGTGTACATCTAACCAACGTCAACGTACCTAAAGAAATTGAAGAACAGGAAAAGCTCATTGAAGAAGCCAAAAGCAAGAAAAATGAAGCTGTGAAATCACAGAATTTCGAACTCGCTGCCAGCTTCCGCGATAAGGAGAAGGAACTTACTATTCAGTTGGATGAAATGAAACGGGAATGGGAAAACAGCCTGAAAGAGAACAGACAGACTGTTGATGCAGAAGAAATTGCTAATGTTATTTCTATGATGTCCGGTATTCCAGTACAACGTATGGCACAAGCTGAAGGAATCAAGTTAGCCGGCATGAAGGAGGACCTGCAATCAAAAGTCATCGCACAGGATCCGGCTATAGAAAAACTAGTCAAGGCTATTTTAAGAAGCCGTGTGGGATTGAAAGATCCTAATAAGCCCATTGGGACCTTTATGTTTTTAGGTCCGACTGGTGTAGGTAAAACCCATTTAGCTAAAGAATTGGCTAAATACATGTTTGGTTCTTCCGATGCGCTAATCCGAATAGATATGAGTGAATTCATGGAGAAATTTACGGTCTCACGTCTGGTTGGAGCACCTCCGGGATATGTAGGATATGAAGAAGGCGGACAATTAACAGAGAAAGTGCGTCGCAAACCTTATTCTATTGTCCTACTTGATGAAATTGAAAAAGCACATCCTGATGTGTTCAACCTCCTTCTTCAAGTGATGGATGAGGGTCGTTTGACTGACAGTTATGGCAGAATGGTTGATTTTAAAAATACAGTTGTTATCATGACTTCCAATATTGGTACTCGCCAGTTGAAGGAGTTTGGACGTGGCGTAGGATTTGCAACGCAAAGTCGCCTGGATGACAAAGAATTCTCACGAAGTGTCATACAAAAGGCTTTAAATAAATCATTCGCGCCTGAATTTATTAACCGTATCGATGAAATCATAACGTTCGACCAGCTTTCTCTGGAGGCTATCACAAAAATCATTGACATTGAGCTGAAAGGACTGTATGAGCGTATTGAATCTATTGGATATAAGCTTATTATTGATGACGAAGCAAAACGATTCGTAGCCGAAAAAGGATATGATGTGCAATTCGGAGCCCGCCCATTAAAGCGAGCTATTCAGACTTATTTGGAGGATGGACTATCAGAACTCATCATTACTTCTTCTTTAAAAGAAAAAGATGTAATTCAAATCTCGCTAAACAAAGAAAAAGGCGAATTGGAGATGAAAGCTATTGCTTCCTGAGAGAAGGTTTCCTAGATAAAACAAGTCATAAAATATGCCAGAATGTCAGACCTCAAGGTCTGGCATTTTTTTTGTCTCTATCTGAACAAATATCAATTAAAAACATTCTAATAAATAAACCAAAAAAATATACGTTATTATGCAAAAAGGTAATATTGGGGTTACAACAGAGAACATTTTCCCTATCATCAAAAAGTTCTTGTACAGTGACCATGAAATTTTTCTTCGCGAATTAGTATCTAATGCAGTAGATGCCACTCAAAAATTGAATACCCTTGCCTCTATTGGTGAGTTTAAAGGTGAATTGGGTAATCTGACAATTCACGTTGAATTAGGTAAAGACACTATTACTATCTCTGACCGTGGTATTGGTCTGACTGCAGAAGAAATTGAAAAGTACATCAACCAGATTGCATTTTCAGGAGCCAATGACTTTCTGGAAAAATACAAAGATGATGCAAATGCAATCATTGGACATTTCGGCTTAGGTTTCTATTCTGCTTTTATGGTTGCAAAAAAAGTAGAAATTATCACTAAATCCTACAAAGATGGAGCACAAGCTATAAAATGGACTTGTGATGGCAGTCCGGAATTTACTCTTGAAGAAGTAGATAAGGCAGATCGTGGTTCAGATATCATCCTATATATCGATGAGGACTGCAAAGAATTCCTCGAAGAAGCGCGTATTTCTGAGCTTCTAAAGAAATATTGCAGTTTCCTTCCCGTACCTATCGCATTTGGTAAAAAGAAAGAATGGAAAGATGGTAAACAGGTAGAAACTACTGAAGACAATATTATCAACGATACCACTCCCTTGTGGACTCGCAAACCGAGTGAACTGTCAGACGAAGATTACAAATCATTCTATACCAAGCTGTATCCGATGTCAGATGAACCACTGTTTTGGATTCATCTGAATGTAGATTATCCATTCCATTTGACTGGTATTCTTTATTTCCCGAAAGTAAAGAGTAATATTGAACTGAATAAAAATAAGATTCAGTTATATTGCAACCAAGTATATGTAACGGATTCTGTAGAGGGAATTGTACCCGACTTCTTGACTTTATTACATGGAGTTATAGATTCTCCGGATATTCCATTGAATGTATCCCGTTCTTATTTGCAAAGCGACTCGAATGTGAAGAAGATCTCGACCTATATCACGAAGAAAGTTTCCGATCGCCTGCAATCTATCTTTAAGAACGATCGCAAACAGTTTGAAGAGAAGTGGAATGATTTGAAAATATTTATCAATTATGGCATGCTAACTCAAGAAGATTTCTATGAGAAAGCGCAAAAATTCGCCCTTTTCACCGATACAGATAACAAACATTATACATTTGAAGAGTATCAGACTCTTATTAAAGATAATCAGACAGATAAAGATGGAAATCTGATTTATTTGTATGCTAATAATAAGGACGAACAATTCAGCTATATTGAAGCTGCCACAAATAAGGGATACAATGTCTTGCTTATGGATGGTCAATTAGATGTAGCTATGGTAAGCATGTTGGAACAAAAGTTTGAGAAATCGCGCTTCACTCGTGTAGACAGTGATGTTATCGACAACCTTATCATCAAAGAAGATAAAAAAGGCGAAACATTGGAAGGAGAAAAGCAGGAAGCCATCACAACTGCTTTCAAGAGTCAATTGCCTAAGATGGATAAAGTTGAGTTCAATGTAATGACACAAGCATTGGGAGATAATTCAGCACCGGTGATGATTACTCAAAGCGAATATATGCGTCGTATGAAAGAAATGGCAAATATTCAAGCTGGAATGAGCTTCTATGGAGAAATGCCGGATATGTTTAACCTGGTTCTAAACTCCGACCATAAGCTTATTAAGCAAGTGCTTGATGAAGAAGAAGCAGTTTGTCATCCTGAAGTAGCTCCTATACAAACAGAGATGAACAGTGTCAATAAGCGTCGCAATGAACTAAAAGACAGTCAGAAGAATAAGAAAGAAGAAGAAATTCCTACTACCGAGAAAGACGAATTGAATGACTTGGACAAGAAATGGGATGAACTTAAAAATAAAAAAGAGAACATCTTTGCAGGATATGCCAACAACAACAAGGTAATCCGCCAACTCATCGATTTAGCCCTATTGCAGAATAATATGCTAAAAGGTGAAGCATTAAATAACTTTGTGAAGCGTAGTATTGAGCTGATTTAATATCGCCCCTTTATTTATAACATAAATCAATGAAAGAGCATTCAACACTAAAACATGTTGTAATGCTCTTTTTTCATCATAAAACGAACGCTAAAATATCGATAATTTGGAAAGTATTGCATATATTTGAACACTAAATGATAAAAACTTCAATTGTTTGATTCAGGTTATGAGAAAAATACTTTTAGTGTTAATTGCTATATGGTTATTCATACCAACTGTCTGCGCCCAAAAAGTAGGTCTTGTTTTAAGTGGAGGTGGCGCTAAAGGATTGACACACATCGGTATCATCCGTGCCTTAGAAGAAAATAACATTCCCATTGATTATATTACAGGAACCTCTATGGGAGCTATCATTGGCTCTCTCTATGCGATGGGGTATTCTCCTGACGATATGGAAGAATTATTAAAATCGGAAGACTTTAAAAGATGGTATTCAGGACAGATAGAAGAAAAATACGTATATCATTTCAAAAAAAATGTCCCGACACCGGAATTTTTTAATATTCGTTTTTCGTTCAAAGACTCATTAAAAAATTTCAAACCACAATTTTTGCCCACAAGTGTGGTAAATCCCATACAAATGAATTTGGTATTTGTAGATTTGTATGCACGTGCTACAGCCGCATGTAAAGGTGATTTCGATAAGTTATTTGTCCCTTTCCGCTGCATAGCCTCTGATGTATACAATAAAAAGCAACTGGTAATGAAAAATGGAGATTTGGGGGATGCTGTCCGGGCCTCCATGAGTTTTCCCTTTATGTTTAAGCCGATAGAGATTGACAATGTTTTAGCATATGACGGGGGAATCTACAATAACTTCCCTACAGACGTTATGAGAGATGATTTTCACCCGGATATTATAATTGGGAGCGTTGTATCTACCAATCCTACTAAGCCCAAGGAAAATGACCTTATGAGCCAAATAGAAAATATGGTTATGCAAAAAACCGACTATTCTATTCCAGATTCAATGGGTATTTTGATGACATTCAAATATGACAATGTCAGTTTGATGGATTTTCAGCGAATAGATGAATTACACGATATTGGTTATAACCGGACCATAAGTATGATGGATTCTATAAAAAGCCGCATACACAGGCGGGTGAATCTAGATAATATACGTTTGAGAAGAATGGTATATCGAAGCAACTATCCGGAATTACGCTTCAAGAACATCATCATTGACGGAGCAAATCCCCAGCAACAGGCATACATTAAAAAAGAATTTCATAGTTCTGACAATAAGGAATTCACTTATGAAGACTTGAAAGAAGGATATTTCCGGTTACTTTCAGATAATATGATTTCTGAGATCATTCCACACGCTGTATACAATCCGGAGGATGAAACATATGACCTGCATTTAAAAGTTAAACTGGAAAATAATTTTGCCGTACGATTAGGAGGGAATATTTCCACATCCAATTCCAACCAAATTTATCTCGGACTCAGCTATCAGGATCTAAATTACTATGCGAAGGAGTTGCTTTTTGACGGACAACTTGGGAAAGTCTATAATAATGCACAATTTATGGCAAAGATTGACTTTTCTACGGCAATCCCAACCTCTTACCGTTTTATCGCATCCATCACAACTTTTGATTACTTCAAAAAAGACAAGTTATTTTCCAGAAATGACAAACCGGCATTTAATCAGAAAGATGAACGCTTTCTCAAACTTCAGGTAGGATTACCATTTCTTTTGAGTAAACGAGCTGAATTTGGAATAGGAATCGCCAGAATAGAAGACAAATATTTCCAGAGAAACATCATCGACTTTGAGAAGGATAGATTTGACAGAAGTCGTTACGATTTGTTCGGTGGCTCTATTAGCTTCAATGGTAGCACGCTTAATTCACGACAATACCCGACGCAGGGCTACAAAGAAGCCCTTATCGCACAGATATTTATAGGCCGGGAAAGATTCTATCCCGGCGAAGAAACCAAAGGAATTCAAATAAATAAAGAACACCATTCCTGGTTACAATTATCATATATGAAAGAAAAATACCATACGATGAACGAGCACTGGGTCTTAGGGTGGTATTTAAAAGCTCTGTATGCTTCTAAGAATTTCTCAGAGAACTATACGGCAACTATGATGCAAGCTGGTGAATTTTCGCCTACACAACATAGTAAGCTTACCTATAACGAAGCTTTTCGTGCCAATCAATTTGTGGGAGCTGGTATCCGCCCAATCTATCGTCTCAACCAAATGTTCCACCTGCGAGCTGAATTTTATGGTTTTATGCCTATTTATCCGATTGAAAGAAACTCATTAAATAAAGCATATTATGGAAAAGCTTTCTCTAAATTCGAATATTTAGGAGAAATTTCTGTAGTGTGTCAATTACCCTTCGGAGACATCTCTGCTTATGTAAATCATTATAGCTCACCGAGAAGGGAGTGGAATGTCGGGTTAAGTATCGGTTTCCAACTGTTTAATTACCGTTTCATCGAATAATTTTCCGCAAAAAAAGTCGCCAAACGCTTGCTAATTCGGGAAAAGTACGTATCTTTGCACCCGTTAAAACGAAACAATGGTCGCGTAGCTCAACTGAATAGAGTAGCTGACTAC
>ENA-OPVG01001774-OPVG01001774.1-human-gut-metagenome-genome-assembly--contig:-NODE-1774-length-14580-cov-14.116351_pt1 | contig 14580 bp, 17 predicted proteins | sample MGYA00241093_ERZ501975 | MGnify/ENA primary metagenome ERZ501975 (study PRJEB25962, sample SAMEA2042993) | human gut metagenome | biome: human gut; feature: human-associated habitat; material: faeces... | reverse complement strand
AGCCCCATTAACACGATTTCGCGAACATGAATCGTACCCCCCAGAACGGTACGAGGTGTGCACTCGCTCGCCGTCCTGGCTCGCTCCGCATTTTCGGTACGAGGTATGCACAGCTGGCGGCACACATCTACACACCACTTGGCACGCTTCTTGCATGTGTACACCAAGGTCAAAAATAATTCACAAATGTTCACACAATATACACAAAGTCTTCATACGTTCATCACAAAAGAATGGTATTATATAATTGTCAAAAGGAGATACGCCGACAGCACGGCAACAATAGCCCAGCCGTCAGAGCCGAAGGCAGTAGGCGAAGCGAACGCTACGGACGAATGAGAGGCACAGGTCAACAAGGCCGGTAAGGGGAACACACGGCGGGCGGATCGCCTGGAGACTGGGAGAGTTAAAGCGAATATGAATAGGAAAAGGAGGCTGAAAATTAGATAATGAATAATTTATATGAATTTAGAATAAAAAACGAACAAGGCGTAATTTTAGAAACGACGTTTTTAGCTGAGAGCATTAGGCAGGCAATAGGATTATACTATATATGCGGTAATACTATGCCGTTTACAGTAATAAGGAGGGTTAAAAAATGAACGATCAAGGATTATTATATATTTTTATAGAACCAGATACTACAACAAACGCATACTATAAAGACGATGGTATTATAGATGTGCATATATTTGCTAATTCTATGGGTTATGACGTAGAATATCATAGACAGCTATCTAATCCCTACTGGCGGACAATAATTGTTGTAAAATTTAAAGAGCAGGAGGTGTGCAATGGTTAACGCAGAAAAGTATCGGGATTTGATTATAGAAATATTTAAAACTGAGGGAATGAATATAGGTATTTTAAACAATACACCATATCCATGCGCACTATTGGAATGTAGTCAGTGCGGAATTTGGAAACCCTGTGGGACTAAATCGGAATGTTCCATGAATTTTATAAAATGGATGACAGAGGAAGTGATCCCCGATTACCGAATTTCGCAAGATTTAAAAGAAGAGATTTGTTTTAAATTGTTGATATTTAACGAAGAAAATTATATTAAAGTTAATGAGTTAATTAGGGACGCAAAAATCATTAAGTGAGGAGTACATATGAATAGTTTTGAAGACATGGCTACACGTATTAACGGCTATAAAATTTCGTGTGATTTATTGAGAGAGATTGAAATAGCACTATTAATATATGAACCGCATGATTTTCGTAAAAGAGTAATTGAGTTAATTAAATTGGCCGAGGTATGGCAGTAAATGACGAGTATTTATATTATAGTATTCGCAATGATATATTTAATAATATTTGATATTATAAACAGAAGAAAATAAAGAGGGCTATACCAACCCTCTTTATTTCAAAAAACTACTGGATGAGTTCAATTGTATATGAACCTGAAGGTATATTCAGTCCGGCATGAGCTGCCCCAACATTATCACCGGCAATATGTGTGATGTCACCATTGGAAAGTAGGAATACACTATTTTTTGTGCCCGATAGAACACAGGTGAATGTTCCAGTAGCCGGCAAAAAATATTGTGTGTTATTTGTCAAACAACGAATAGTGCCATGTCCATGCCCTATAGGCTGTTCGGCGACGAATTCGGCGTAAAATACCCCAGTATATACACGGTCACTGTCGGCCGAGTGTTCAATTAGACGGACGTTAGTAGATTGGGTGACACTGCCCAACCCATTATACCCCATTCGTAGATATCCATATAATTCGCAGTTGTTCAAATAGACACGGACGCAGCCAGTGAATTTTAAAATATTTGCGGAGCTATTAACATTTTTTATAACACAATTGTTAACGGATATTGTGTCAACGTCAGAAATATTTATAAAATGACTAATGTTGCTACTGGTGTTCACATAATTTTTTTGCGGTTCTACGTTAATATTATTGAACGTTAAATTATACAGCCAATTAGGTTTCGAATTAACGGTGTTAACGATTCCATAATCAACTTTACCATTTATTATATTGTACATAACAATGTCATTAAAATTTATATTAACCAATTCATTAATAACGCTGTCATTATATTCGAACGATATTATACCGCGGTATGAACCGTATATTTCACCGTTATCAAAAAATATTTCACGTGATTTACCCCTAACACGAATTAGTGAATCGGTTTCTACATTGTTTATAGATGAAAAATTTGATATAAAAATGTTATTAGCGTCATAAACATCAAATATTGAACCTAAATAACATTCATTCGTCAAAATATTGGACACACGTATATTGTATGAATTACGTACATTATTTTGGCCAGCGATTTTTATATTGTCGCTGTAGTAGTTGTAGACGTTCGTAATTGTGCCGTTTGTACACGTATTTAGATATATTGCACGTTCCTTTGCCCTAATCGATGTTATATTTTGTATATTAAAATTATCTACAAAACTGAAAAGCAAACAGTCACATCCTACGGTGTTTGTTATTCCAGCTAATTCCTTATCCGTATTTTCTAATACTATATTTGAAATATCAAAATTTTTGAGAGATCCTGTCGCAGTAGCAGCATTCGTATATCCCTCAACGTCGACTAACGTTTCAATGTTTTTTCCGAATATATTATTAATTGTATTGTATTTAGAATCTAACCCAACTACATTACTGAATATAACACCCGATTCATAGCCCACTATTTCTATGTTCTCAATTTCAGAGATTTCTGACAACACACGAACGGCGACTGCGTTTCTATTAGTCGGTGTTTGTTTTAAATAAACGAAATTACAATTTCGTATTACAACTTTTTTTGCGGGCGTAGCGGATTTAAAGGAAATAGCCGTTGTTTTATCAGAATAATTGAATGTTATGCCGTCCACGCTACAATTTTCGTTATACCTAAAATAGGAATCTACCAATATGAACGTCGCATTATCGCCGATTATCGGGCATTTTAATAAAAATTCATGTGTACCGTTTATAACATATATTCCGTGCGGTATATATAATATATTATTTTCAGTAATTTCATTAAAACAGGTAATAAACGCAGTCGTATCATCGGTGACACCGTCTCCAACAGCACCCCATTTTTTGACCGACACAACAACGCCACCAGATTTTTCTAATTTGTCGATTCTGTCATTCAATTCACCAAAAATCTGTTCATTAATAATTTTGTCCAGCGTCCCATCTTTCGCCATTTCATCCAGTTTATTGTTAATTTCTTCCTGCACATCCAGATTTTTGAAATAATTGTCAACATATTCTTTTAACTGTATAAACAATGCATACAATTCATCAAAATTTTTATTCGTTTGATTCTGCGATTCAACGACTTCGTTAATTTTTGCGATCAGTTTATACAACAATTCCTGATATGTCAGCGAATCATCATATACCAATGGCAATGTCTTTTGAAACCACGCTTTAAACGGTTTTAAATCTTCTCTACCTAAAATCATCAAAATTCTCCTTTTCTACTGCCACAGACCGAAAAAACAGTCTGACAGCTCTTCGATTATCATGTAGTCTACACTTCTTATTTCTTCGTTCCACTCGGTGAGCAATTTTCCTGGGCTGGTAGTATAACCGTCCCTAACGTTTTCAGCCGTGGTGTGATCGCCGCCACTATGTGAATCCGTTTTATTATCCTCAAAATCTGTAATCCGTGCGTTGGTTAAATATTCGTTAGATTCAATATTTATCAGTGACCCCTGTGGCGTATCTGAATATCTATCAGTCGTTTTATCTTTCCCGCCGTGTGTAATTTTCAAATTGCTATTTACAGTCTGGTCTATATTTTCCCGCATACTATTATTAGTAATAGGATTTACCAAATCTATTGATTTATACACCATATTATAGTGCGGCATTATGTCATTTAGCGTTGACGATAGGTATAACTGCCACATGGCGATCGTTTCACAACAGATTTCACGCATATAATAGTGTCGCAGTATATTACATTCTAATTCTAACCTATGATTTTCGTCATAAATCGGGAAATCAAAATTAAATATTTTTGGTGCGGCGTTTCTGATGACTGTTTCAACGTCGTTGAACCCAGCGGGGTCTGATAGGTTGTTATACATTTCACATATTGATTTAACTGAAATAGTATACTGTCCCATTATATCACACCCCCTACATCATAGTCACTAATATCATCTGTGATATAGTCGTTATATTTAACAGTAATTTCATGCCCGAACATTTCAGATATCTGCGTTGCCGCCTGCTGTCTGGCCTGTAATCTGGACAGTCGCATAGCATATGCGCCGCCGTTCAATGATTGAATTTCCGATGTGATCACACGTTCTCTTTTTTGTTCGTTTATGGAACAAAATCCCATATCAGTTAAAAATTCGTTGAACACATTTTGTTTATGAACGTATAATTTATCGATTAGATACGGGGTCTGTGTGTTAATTGCCTTTATTGTTTCATTTGGGTCAAAATTTTTGTCACCGAATATGAACGGTTCATTGCCCGTATATTTTGCGTATAGATTTAACAATGTCAGTCTCTGTTTTTCGTTACCGTGAATCAGTAGCGGTGTTTTTTGGCCGTTCTGATTTATCATGATACACATTTCAATTTCGAACAACTGTTTGGCATATTTTTCTATGTTTAGAATTTGCGCATTTCTGAACATACTATTATATATCATAATACTATCATTTGAATCACATCTATATAAATAGTTGTTCCAATCAGAATACGCAATTCGGGTCAGCGGGTAGCCATATACATTATAGGGCCCACCTTCATTACATTTTAAACATAGTTCTTGGTTTAATATATCATCTTTAAAATATACTGCTTTTCCCGTTGTTATTAACGAACGTTCTAAATACACCGTGTCAATAGTGTTCGGAAATCCTGACCATGAAAACGCACTAACAGCAATTTCCATTAATTTTTCGAAAATATTAACCCATGTGAAACGGTTGTTGTATATTGATTGGTAAAAATTTTGATTCTGAATAGATGGCGTTTTTATGCTCATTCTATTACCTCTTCTATTATACTATTATCTATAGAATAATCGCCCATTCTGGATAGTGAATTCCAAAACGTTGTACCATTGTTATACACATTTTCGATTATTTCTACAGAACTGGCAGGCATTTCGCCCACTATTTTAACATTATTAGTTTTAACATAGTTATAACCGCTGCGCCCATTTCTTGACGGGATTTTAACACGGTTTATTGCATACCCATATCGGTCGAAAAAATCATCCAGAACACGGGCATTAGCTGCTTTTATGCATAATTGCCCTGCATAAAAATCCAAATTAGCGCCAGACCAGTCGACACACGATGACTGCGTACCCGATGAATAACTGTTCCCTGATGTATTGGTCATTAAATTTCCAGCCAACCCTGCGCCAATCGCTAACGGGACATTTCCGATTGCGCCAGCGATTGCGCCGCCTATTGACACCAAACGGCCCATCTGTCTGGCTAACCATTCTTGATACCCTGTGGTATTTATTGGGCACTGCGGGAAATTATTGATTAGTAATTTTTTGTCATAGGCATATGACGTATTATTATAATTCGTTGGAACTAATGAAACTTCGGGCACGCCGGCCGACATTGTGAAACTGGCTTCGAATGTCGGATTTCCTGAAAAGTCGTAGTAATCCAGTTCTATCGCCGAGCCCTGACTATTCGTAACAAAACATCTATTGTATAGCATAGACAATATTTTTAAATTACGGGGTGCATAACCGTCTACAGTTGACGGCCTGCTTGCACTCACATTTTTTGTCGTTCTGTTCATAGTCATCTGTTCGGGTATAGCGTAACACCCGATCACTTTTTCGTTAATTTTATCCGCTGCTTTCAGGTCATTTAAACGTGAATTTAAATCACTCGCCGATGTATATGTTTCCATCTGATAGCATGAATATACACGCCCTGCAATATCGCCATTATATGGGAACAGCAGTTCGCCATCACGTGTGGCGATCAGCGCTATTTTGCCACCAGTTACGACATTCAAATCTACTAACGACCTGATTTCCATTTCGCCGCCATCAATCGGTTCAGGCTGTAGCCAGTTAGCCGCACTATCAGACGTAACATGTTCACGTTCTACCATGCATGCGGGTAGGGAATAGTCAAAAAACCATGTGGTCATTTCGTCGATTGTAAAATACACATATGTCGTATTATTAGATACGTATTCTACGCTATCAATAAACGCATAGAACCATTTACTACCAAAATTTGGGTTTTGAAACATCAGATAGTTGCAGTCGTATAATTCACTATAAACGATTGACGACCTGATAACAGTCTGTCCGCCTGCGCCGCCACGAATAAAACTGACGTTCGTTTCAGTGTGTTCAGCATAACTATTGATCGCATTGTATTTTGCGGATTCTGACGACCAGTATCCAACGTGTTCATATGTTTTCGTTAGCGGAACACCGCTACAAAATTTAAATGTAGATGATGGTGCTATATACATTATATACCTCATTTTGTTTAGGGTGTACACATAATACTGTGCACACCCTATAATAAAATATTAGAAAGGAGACACACTATTCTACAGTGATAGTGGATTTACCTGTTTTTGTAGTGTCGTAAACAGATGTTGCAGTGATTGTTGCTGTTCCAGTTGCACCAGTTAAAACTTTAACATTCCCGTTGCCGTCAACTGTTACATTTTCGTTATCTGACTGCCATGTAACACCTGCTGGCGGGAAATTAGTGCCTGTTACAGCCACTGTCAGTTTAACGCTGCCACCTACTGGCAGTGTAGCAGTTGGAGGTGTAACTGTTACTGCTGTAACGGTAGGTGCGTCTGCCTGTAGTAACACAGCATTTTCGAATGGTGACGTGGAAAATGTTCTCCACACGTGGAACCAGTGATTTCTATACAAACCCTGTTCATTATCACGTGTTCTAAATTCATTCAAATTATCGAACACCATTAAATAATCACGTGACACCAGCACGGCAGGTACGGCTGCCAATTTGTCCAGATCGTCCTGACCGATCTCTTCGTAGGTCGGGTCACCCGCAAAAAGTTCGCCCAGTCTGGCGGTGTCCAATTTGCCAAATGAATCGACTAAAACTACGTGGCCTAAAAATTCGACTTTGTCCATGTTAAATGCTGTGGCGAGACTCTGGACGTCCATGCGGGCATTAAAAGCGGTAGACACTAATAGATATTGGTCATCTTTCAGCGTAAAATTATGTACACCTGCCCTATTGTAATCTGGGGAAAGGAATGTCAACGAATCAGACAACGCCTTGACCTGCACCATAGCCTCAGACATATCATCAGCGGTCGAAACTGCGCCGATTGCATGTGTTGGCAACATGCCATCCAGAATTTCCCTTGCCACCATGTACTTCATAGTTAAAAATTCGTCATAATTAGCGCCAGTATATAATGATTCGGTAATTTTTCCGACCAGACTATACAGCCCGTCCCATGATATGAACGCCTGTTTCAGGTCTGCGTCCGACGTAGTCGCCTTGTAGAATTTTTGATAATTCATTATATGATACGCCGCTCTCACGTCAGGTTTTTCTCTCTTTTGCAATTCAGTCTCTGCGACGGCTGGGTCGTACTGGAATGGTTTTGCCAGTTCAACAAAAATTTCCTGCACGATCTCTCCCAGCATTAACTCGCCCTGTTTCATAAACGACCATGGGTTATTATATATCTTATTTTTAATATATGTCTTACCAATTCTATTCCACAGTGATGACAAAAATTCATTTTTGATGATTTCATCACCAGTTATAATATCGCCAATCATTCTCAGACGTTCGATATCCTGCGGAACCGCAACCGGCACACTGTTCTGATAGTATGGGCTTGCGCCGTTTCTCGTTGCGTTCAAAACCGATACTGTATCAAAACTAATATTTTTCTGCTTTACCTTATTAGGCATACTATTCTTCCTCCTTTATTATGTCGTCAAAAGTTATATCTTCATAACTTTTTTCATCTTCATTCGTCTCTTCGTTTTCAATTTCATCTTCAGGAATTTTTCCTAAAAATCTATCAATATATCTTGCACGCCACACTTTTTCGACTTCTTTTCTCGCTGCATCCACCGCAGCATCGATATCTGCCTGCGTAAAACCGTCTGTCACGTCGATTGATTCATCGACATTTTCAATAAATTCGATCAATTCGTCGGACATGTCTTCTCCTGCCAGATCCTTAATCTTTGTTAAAATTTCTTCTTTTGATAATATCATTTTATCACTTCCTTATTTTAATAATAGTAATGCGCCGTTCCATGTGTCTGTTCCTGCAATGCCGTCCTGTGCGCACCCAATTTTTGCCTGTAATTTTTTACAATATTTATCTGTGATTGCACCGAAATCGCCATCAATTTTTAGGTCAGCTGGACAACTAAAATAACAATAACATATTCTTTGCAGGGTTTTCACGGCTGCGCCTGTTGAACCCCGTTTTATTACTGGCATTGATACCGCCACATAACCACCCTCTTTTTTAGTGTTGTCAACATCTGTAACGTTTTCACCAAAATATTTTAAAATTCCATCGGCCAAGGCTTTTCCTATTTTTTCGTTATCATGAATAAAATTGTCTACGTCAGTTTGATTGGTGTGAAATCCCATTTCACAGTACAGTGTTTTCGCTTTCGGCGAATTGATTTCATATAAATCTGTTCGAACAGAAAATTGTGCTTTTTTCTTTTCAGGATAAATTTCCTCTAAAAACGGTGCTACTGTATTAAATATAGCTCTATATTCATCATTATCAGAATAGAACATGAACAGTAGATAACGTGATGAACTATCTGAACTGGCGTTCGTGTGAATTGGAACATATAGGTCTGCGCCCCAGTCGTTGGCCTTTTTTACTCGGGTCGCCATATTCTGTGATGTAGTTCCTATTTCAACTCTATACCCTTTTTCCAATAGGTATTTTTTACATACCTCTGCAATTGGTCTGGTGTGTTTATCCTCATAACAACCAGATCGCAAACATTTGTTCTGGCCTATGCCGTGGTTAGATGGTGAAATGTAAATTTTTATCATTTCAGTCACCTATTTTAGTTAAAATTTTTTCCATAACAACAGTGTTATTTTGGATCGCCTCAGTCAGCCGCGTGACCTCTTCTTTATGGTTCTTTTGACTTTTATATATGTACCATAATAGTATACCACACATAACTATTGGAAAACCTACCGTTGTAATGGCATTTAATACAATGTCAATATTTTCCATTTCCTTACCCTCACTTAAATCTAAACCTATTTTATCTATTATTATTATATCATGTATTGACAAATATTGCAATAGCATGTTATAATAAATCATGGGAAATTTTTACGATAATAACAAATTATTGAATTTATTGGACGAAAACGGAAACAGACCTGAGATTTTTATCTCTGAGGGTAATAGATCGGCTGGAAAGACTATTTCATTTAATAGATATCTTGTAAATAACTATATTAAAAAAGGTAACAAGTTTATACTACTATATAGATATGGGTATGAAATGGATGGTGTTTCAGATAAATTTTTCGACGATATAAAAACCCTTTTCTTCCAGAATATGGAAATGACGGAAAAGAAAAGAGCAAAGGGTAAGTATGTCGAATTGTTTATTGACGAAAAAACATGCGGTTACGCCGTTTCACTGAACTCCGCTGAATTTGTTAAACACGCTGCACATGTTTTTTACGATTGCGAACACATTTTATTTGATGATTTCCTAACAGAAAATGACAATTATTTGCCCGATGAAATTAAAAAATTCGTGTCGATCCACCAATCGGTAGCACGTGGCGGCGGAAAAAGTAGCAGGTATCTACCTGTATATTTGATCGCAAATCGAACGTCACTTTTGAATCCCTATTATACCTCGCTTGGAATATCATCTAAAATCCAAAATAATACGAAAATATGTCGGGGGTCTGGCTATGTGCTGGAGCGATTCATAAATGAATCAGCTAAAAAAGCCCAGGATGATTCATTGTTTAATCAGGCGTTTTTTGACAGTGATTATCACACTATAAACGACGGGTTACTATATTTAAACGATGATATTACTATGGTTAAAAAAATGAGTGGCAATAACTATTATATGTGTACCCTGCGTTTTAATAAAAAATTATATGGAATACGTAGATACGAAAACGACATAATATATATTGACAATAGTTTTGATGAAACATACCCATTAAAAATAGCTGTTACACAAACAGACATTGACGGGGAATACATATATAAAAATGTCAGACAAAATATAATAAATTTATATCGAAAATATTTTAATTATGGCGTTTTCAGGTTTAAAAACCTCGATTGCAAAAATGCTATAATGAATCTACTAACATATTGATATCAGCACGATTGATGACTGACTGATGTTGCGGGGCAGCTACGGTGTAAAAACCGCCCGACACATGTACGGTTAGCAACCGCCTTCACTCGCTTCGTGTGTAGATATATAAAAAAGAGGATATTGTAAATATATCCTCTTTTATTTTGGCAACATTTCATAATATTCTGGTGTCAACAGACAGCCGCCTACGAATTGCCGTTGCACTAATTTCGATGGAACGATCAGTCCCACTTTAAAATCACCTATGTCTCGCTTAACCTCTACGAACGCCCGTTCTTGTTCGTTTTTGACTACCGATAAATCGCCATTCATACTGGCGATAAACAACTGTTTGCAGCGGTCTGGCATGCCCGCACATTTCACATCAATTATATCTTTACTCTTTTCAATATATGTTTTCTGGCGTACAAATATAGCTGTGTCCCATTCTACTTCTTTTTTCCATTTACAAAAATCAACATCATGCAGTTCAACACCTTTAACTTCGCTGGCATTACCTATACAGTGTATACTATCTGTATCAGCATATACAAATGATTCATAATTCTGTTGCGCCGCTGTGATAGTGAACGCCCGAGCATATGACGTAATAGCTGCACCGACTGGAATATATCCCGATTTTTTATTATCGGCAACCACGGTCTTATATTTTATACAATTATCTTCGCCAAGATATACTATTTTATAACTACTATTTTTAGAAGAAGCCATTTTTCCATATAAATTATTTAAATATAGTTTTGCCAACTGGCGTTTTGCACCCTTGCTGGTTTTTTTAATTTTGCTATAAAAATTTATATATCGGTCAAATACACCTATTTTAGTATCGAAATAACACCCATCTAATATTTCAGTATTATATAATTCATAGTGTTTATTAATCAGCCACCAATCAGTCTGCGACAACGTCATTTCAACAACGGCTGGGTTCCATTTTCCGTTTTCGTCAATAAAACCATCAACATAGCGATCATTTTCAGAATCATAAATATTTGATGTTTTTAAATATTCATTATTTTTGTAAAACCAATTGCGCTTAATTTGAATCGTCGGTAAAAAATTTTCACGAAGTTTAAACTCTGTTCTGATTCGAACGAAAAAATAATTATCCTCAGAAATTTCTTCAGGAATATCGCCATTCCAAAATGTTGGCAGTCCGATGGGATATGCTGACCCGGATTCGCTATGCATAACAGATGGATATAATGAATTGACATCCAGCGTATAGCCGCCATGCAATACTTTATCTTCCATACCTTCTTTTAAATAGCACCACCCGCCGCGATATGACCGTCTGATATATTCATCCGCTGTGCTGCTGCCGTAGATATTTTTATCAATGTAAAATTCTGTCAAATCAGGAAATAAATCCTCATAATATTTTTTGGGGAAATGCGATTTAAATTCAGACAAACACGATGACCCAACGGTTAGCTTATCGTGACCCTCATTCATGCAGATTTCTAATGCTTCTTTTAAAACTAAAACATCATTTTCAATATAGTGTCTTTCTTCGTCCGTTATTGGGCAATTAGGGTAGCGGAACCCCTTGTACTCCATTTCTAATTTTTTGTGGCGCGTTTCAAACGATTCGCCAATTGAGCGCAGTGAAAACGGTAACAGTTTTAAACTGTCTCTAATTTCAATCATGCGATTATTTTGCTTTAAAATGATAGAATACCACTGGCCTTGATTAGATATAGTATACTTATACGTATTATTTTTCATGTGTGAATCTTTAAAAAATTCGTCGCCGTTCAATGCCTGTTTAAATTCATTATTCGATAAAAAATAGTGTAGTATAAACGAACCGTCAAATTTTAAATTGTGAAAATATAGTATTATATTACCGGCGGTATTTTCAAAAAAATATTTGAAAAAATCATCTATTGACCCCAGTACGTGAACGTCATTTTTGAACAGTTCAGCAAATGCGGCTGACCAGACCAGTGTAGTGTCCTGCCCGTCATATACAGTTGTTTCAAAATCACAGGCAAACCGTGTGTACTCACGAATCTTCATAATCATCTTTCACACCATATTATTTATAATATTATTTAAATCAGTTATATCTACGTTAGGTAAATATCTAATTACGTTTTCCAAAAAATTGAGTAGATCATTAGAAACACGCCTATAATCACTATCGGTGAACCACCACTCTTGCACTTCCCACCCGGCTTCGGCCGCTTGCCGCAGCATTGTCGCAACACGTTCACGACCGTATGCTGCCAACATGCTTGCAGTCATTTCATTTAATTCTGAAACGACATAGCGTGTTACCGGATGTATTGACGCAGAATAGTAACGCAATTTTGATTGTAATTCACGAATGTAAACGTCATCGCGATTCACAGCGTTCTTTTCCCGTTCTGTTAGGTCAATTTCCAATGTCGTTAGCATATCCTGCGTGATATATGTCGGAAACGACGTAACTGCCATATTTGTTCGACTCTCAATTAAATTTTTCCATTTTCGTTGATTGGGTGTTAGTCTTTTTCTTGCCATTATTAACCTCCTGAAATAAATAGCGGGCATAAAAAGCCCGCTTATTTTTTTTTTTTTTTTTTTTTTAATTTACGGAGCATGTCAGGAAATATTTTCCTTTGAAATTCTTACTTTCTTTTTTGTAGATAATTATGGACAGCGGCTCGCCTTCTGCTTCCAGCTCCTCAGCGATGTCCTTGAACGTTCTATAGAACGTGTCAGACGATGTTACGTATTTCTCACCATCTTCGATTAAAAAAACGTATTGTGAATAGTCAGGGTTTTCTGCTTTTTCATTGTGAACGTCCAGCACTGCATATGTGTCTACTATCATCTCAACACCGTAACCACTGCCATCTTCATTCGGTACCAGCTCATCCAGCTTGACCGCATTAGATGTGTCCTTGATTTTTATTCTCTCTTTACCCGTTAATTCTCTGTTTGCATACGCTATTTTTACTTCATAATCTTTCATTTTTTATTTCTCCTTTTTTTTTTCTTTTTTACTCTACTCTTTCAGCGACTGCCATAAACTGTTCCAGCGCCATAACATATTTTTCGGAAATTATTTGTATTTCCTTGATAGCTACCGGAACCATCCCTTCACCGCACTGCTTTGCGACAGATTTCAGAATCTCTTTCTCTTTCGTTTTCTCAATGAAAAAAATTCCTTCAACCATCTGCTCATTAACAGGGTCTGCCAGTAATGCAGTTACTTTCATCGTCTGCACGGTTCTTGAAATAACTTGTTTTCTCATTTTCTTTCTCCTTTTTTTCTTTTTTATAATTACTGCACAGTTTCGATTGCTCTAAACACGCAATTATTAACAACATCTTCATCGCCCATCGCAATCATCATTGCTTTCAGGCACTCTATAGCCAATTCTGGCGTATCTACATTGTATACTACCTGTTCATATACTTCATACCCAGCAATTGCTTTTTCCTCAAATGCAGCTCTCTGTTCATCTGTCAGCTGAATAACTTCGATATCGCTTTCAGCCTGAATTTTTTCCAGTGCGGCACCATTGATTTCTTCCTGAATTTCAAAAGAACGAGGGATCATTTCTTCTGCTGTATCCAGAATAATCTGCTGAATATCTTCTGGCAAGCTATTAAAGAAGTCAGGGTTTACACATGTTGCTGTAATAAACAAATTGGAATTTGCCTCAATCAAATAATCCTGTACTTCGTGGAATTTAGAAGTATGAATTGCACTGATGGGGTTTTCCTGCCCTTCGATCATGTTCAGCTGCAAACCGGAATATACTTCTGTGTAGCTCATTGGTGTAGGATTCGCACCATAAGCTTCATAAGCAGCTAAGATCATTGGAGACTGCATAGTTCTAAATTTCAAGCCTTTAAAGTCATCGGGAGATGTCAAAGGTTTGTTTGCTGTCCACTGCATGGCGCCTTCTGTCCAGAAATTCAGAGGCATAATATTTTTTTCCAGATATTTTTCCGCCAGCATTTCATTCAGTGCTACACTTTCTTTCAAAACTTTTTGTGTTTTATCCATATCCTGAGGGAACAGAAAATGTAAAGAGAACAGCTGGTTTTCAGGTACTACAGTACCCGTATTACCAGGGCTAATCATGGCAAATTCCACGCCACCGTTCTGCAGGATTTCACAGCCCTGCAGCGCATTACCGAGCTGCCCTACCTGATAAATCTGCAGGTTGATTCTGCCATCAGATTTTTCGTGCAGCAATTCTGCAAATTCTTTACAATATACGTCCTG
>ENA-OPVG01001763-OPVG01001763.1-human-gut-metagenome-genome-assembly--contig:-NODE-1763-length-14628-cov-5.686475_pt1 | contig 14628 bp, 15 predicted proteins | sample MGYA00241093_ERZ501975 | MGnify/ENA primary metagenome ERZ501975 (study PRJEB25962, sample SAMEA2042993) | human gut metagenome | biome: human gut; feature: human-associated habitat; material: faeces... | reverse complement strand
AACAAATTTACTGAAAATTTCAATTTTTTTGAGTATGATAAAAAGTAGAGTTAAGGTTGCAAATTGAAAATTTTCAGATTTGTTCTTAAATTAACTCCTCAATAAATCAACCCAACTATAAATAATTTTCTTAGACATAGAAAACAATGTTATTTTATCAACATCACATGAAGCCACTAAATTAGTAGAAGAAAGTTCAGAGTCATCCAAAGAAAATACAACTTTGCCAATAACATCACCTTTTTTTATAGGGGCCTCAATATTGTCATTAATTTCAACAGTTTGTGTAACTTGATTTTCTTTGCCTTTTTCTATCAAGGTCCCTGCAGAATTTTCCAATATAGCTTCAACATGATCTTTAACACCTTTATTAACAGAAACAGTTTGAATTACATCGCCACTATTTCCAAAACTTTTAAAAGAAAATTTATTAAATCCGTAATCCAATAATTTTTGTGCTTCTGCAAATCTAACTTTTGTAGAAGGAGCCTTCATTATTACTGCAATTAGAGACAAATCGTCACGTGTAGCACTTGCAGATAAATTATATAAAGCAAGTGATGTTGAACCAGTTTTTAAGCCTGTGATGCCTTTATAAGTTTTTATTAATTTATTTGTATTTACAAGTTGTGATTTTCCATCCCTTAAACTATCCATCCAAATTGTTGTATATTTTGTAATATTAGGATGTTTGGTCAAAAGTTCTTTAGACATTAAAGCAATGTCGTAAGCAGATGTAACATGGCCATCTTCGTCTATTCCATGACAATTTTTAAATGTTGTATCATTCATTCCAAGTTTTCTGGCTTTGTCATTCATCATTTGAACAAATGCCTCTTCAGAACCTGCAATGTGTTCAGCCATTGCAACTACACAATCATTTGCGGAAACAACACATATTGCCTTTAACATTTCATCAACTGTTAAAGTTTCTCTGGGGTCAAGCCAAATTTGAGAACCACCCATAGAACGCGCATTTTCTGAACAACTTACTGTGTCTGTGTAAGATAAGTTTCCACTATCAATTTGTTCCATTATTAATAAAATACTCATTACTTTTGTAACAGAAGCGGGACGTAATTGTTCATGTGCGTTGTGAGAGTATAAAACCTGACCTGTTGATTGTTCAATTAATATGGCCGCTCCACTTTCTAAGTTTAAAGAGTTATTATCTTCTACTTGTGAATTTGTTTCTACCGTGTTTGAGGTTGATATGTTATTGGAAGTTTCATTTGTAGAAATGGAATTGTTACCATTTGTATTTGAAGTGATAGAAGAGGAAACGGGCGATGTTTCCATATCTGTACTCCATATGTATGAACTTGTTGTATCATAACTTAATGATATTGGTGTTAAACACATTATGATTAATATAAATGTTGTTATTGTTTTTTTCACTTTTTTACCTCCGTTTTGTTTTTTGTATAAATATATGTTGTATTTATTTTTTTAGAATATAAAAATAATAATATGTTTTATAAAAGAATACATTTTGATAATAAAGAATATTTTGGGTTTTGTAAAACATAATTTGCAAAGTTATGTAAATTGTGCTATAATATAGGTAGCGTCAAAGGTGACGTTTGTAACTAATATAAAATATCCTTCAATTGAAGGTTGCACTTAAGAAAAGGAGAAAAATATGGAAAAAACAAACCAAAAAACATTGACAGAAGACGAGAAGAAGGTCTTTAAAAATGAAGTGAAGAAGCGGATTAGAAAAATGCGCTTCACATTAGGTGCTAAAACTAGTACTGCCTTGGAATTTTTATTAATTCAAAAGGCTATCACGGGAAAAACCATAAAAGAATTGGCACCTGAGTGCCAAAGAGAGATGCACAAAAATAATCCAAGGTATATGGAAAGGGCAGGAGATAGATTTTTGGAAGAACTAGAAGATGACCTTGACGAGAATGCTGAAAGGGAAAAAAGACTCCCTAAAGAAATCTTTCATACTGGTTTTACAATAGAAAACCTTTATGAATATTTCTTATATGAGGTATTTCCATATAAAAAGGAAAAAAATTAAAAAAAGGAGAAAGAATGGAGCATTGCTCCATTTTTTCTTGACTTTTTTACAAAAAAATATTAATATAAATGTATAAAAAATAAAAGGATGTCGATAAAAATGTTAAATATAATAATGAGATTAATAATGATGATATTAATATTATTTGGAATAACACTAATATATGATGCGAGAATCATAACAAAAAAATTCTTTGGATTTGGAGACCAAAACGAAGGATCTGCAGGACTAAAAATAATAGGATTTATAATAGCAATAGTTGGCGGAATAGCAATGTATTTTTTATGTAGGTAAAAATATAAATCTCCCAAAAGTACTAAATCAAATAAAAGTAGAATAATGATTAAATAAGTACTAAAAACAAGGGGGACATTGCCATGAACAAGGAACGAAAAAAATTAATAGTATTAGAAGGAATAATTCTAATACTAATTTTATTTGTGATATTATCACAATGTAATTTACAAGGTGGACAAAAAAATCAAAATAATATAACAGAAAACAACATTCAAAATGTAGAAAATGCAAATGGTGAAGATTTGGCAAATGATAGTGCAAACACAGTAAATGACGAAATCATATCAAATAAATCTAGCACTGAAATTCCAATACTAACAGAAGAAGACGAGCAGACTGTTGAAGTCCAAGAAACAGAAGCAGAAGGTTTTGAAGAACAAGGAATAATAGCATATAATGGTGCAGAAAAAACTCCAAATGTTCAGTTAGGTGAATATTCTGGGCTAACATATTATTCGCAAATAGACAAAAGATGGAAAAATAAAATGTATTCAAGTGTAGGGAATACAGCACAAACAATAGGAACATCAGGATGCGGACCAACAGCCGCAGCAATGGTAGTATCTAGCATAAAAGGTAATATAACACCAGACCAGATGGCAGATTTATACATGAAATACGGATATCGTTCAGCAAACCAGGGAACATACTGGAGTGCATTTAAATGGACCGCTGATGTGTTTGATATTGGATATAGTGAATACTACAAATTAGACGACGCAATCGCCAAATTAAAAGACAATCATTATATAATAGCAAGTTGTAATCAAGGGCTATTTACATATGGAGGACATTTTGTTGTTTTAGTTGGACTTGAAGGAAATTATATAAAAATATATGATTCATACTTATATAATGGAAAATATGATGTCGCAAGTAGAAGAGGAAAAGCAATTGTAAAAGGAAATACAACATATGTATCACTTCAAGATTTTAGACAATATGCAAATTATAAAAAGTTTTTCTGTTTCAAAAATGATAGAACAAATGTAAATGAAAATAACAATCATTCATATAATGCGAATGTGGGAATATCAAAAGCAAATTATCAAGTAAAAATAATAGCAAATGGTGGTTTGAATATTAGAGCGGGAGCAAGTACATCATATCCAAGAGTTGGTGGATATGCTAAAGGAACAATCGTCACAATTTTGGCTGAATCAAATGGCTTTGGAAAAACGGATAGGGGATGGATATCTCTAAATTATACAAGTACAAATATTGGAAATAGTAGTGTAGTAGGAACTTCTGGACAAACAAAAAAATTGGCTAGGGCAAGCATTTTATATAGTAATTCAAATTTGACAGGCTATAGATATAATTATAAGACTAATACTACCGTAACGATTCTTGAAAATGTTTCTGCAAATGTTGATAAAGTAAGAGTTAATGTGACTGGAAGAGTTGCCTATATAAATACAAATAATTATTCAAGTGTTTCTGGAAGTTCAAATGTTGGAACGGTTAAAATAATAAAAAATTGTGTTTTGTATTCAAATTCTAATTTGACAGGTTATAGATATCAATATAAAGATAATACTTCTGTTGTTGTTTTGCAACATGTTAATTCTTATGTTGATAAGGTTAGAGTTAGAATGACGGGTAGAGTTGCGTATATAAATGTTGGTAATTATAAATAAAATGGTTTATGCATAAAATAGAATTTCTATTGGAGTATTTATTACATTATTTCTTATAAAAAAATAAAAAAACAGGGTATTAATTATACTCTGTTTTCTTACTTTGGTGCGGATGAAGGGACTCGAACCCCCACGCCGTTGGCACTGGTTCCTAAGACCAGCGCGTCTACCAGTTCCGCCACATCCGCATTTCGTATTAACAATACCTATAATAGCACATTTTATATTTCATTGTCAATAGTAAAATAATAAAAAATTAAAAAAATCGAAAAGTAAAATTTTATAAAAAAGTGCTTGACATATAAACATGTGTTTGATACAATGGGTCTAAATTCAAATAGAAGATTAGGAGATGATTAGAATGGATGAGAAAATTTATAGTAATCAAAGTTTCGAGGATATCAAACATATTGATGAAAATGGAATCGAATTCTGGTATGCAAGAGAACTACAAAAGGTATTAGATTATAAGGAATGGAGAAAATTTGAAAATGTAATTCAAAAAGCAATAATGGCTTGCAAAAATACTGGTATTAGTGAAGTTGACCATTTTGTCGGTGCCGACAAAATGGTGCAAATAGGTTCTGGAGCAGAAAGAAAACAAAAAGATTACAAACTAACACGTTATGCGTGCTATTTAATAGCACAAAATGGAGATAGTAGAAAAAAAGTAATTGCATTAGCACAAACATATTTTGCAATTCAAACAAGAAAACAAGAAATTAGTGAAAAAGAGTACAGTTTATTAACTGAAGACGAAAAAAGATTTTATCAAAGAAATTTAACAAGAAAAGGAAACTATTCACTTAATCAAACTGCAAAAAATGCAGGAGTTAAAAATTTTGATAAATTTCATAATTCTGGATATAAGGGATTATACAATGGAGAAACTGCAGATGATATTGCCAAAAGAAAAGGATTAAGATATAGAGAAGATATTTTAGACAATATGGGAAGTGAAGAACTTGCAGCGAATTTATTCCGTATTACGCAGACTGAATCAAAATTAAAAAGAGATAATATTTCTACAGAAAAAGAAGCAAATAAAACTCATTATAATATTGGAAAAAATATTAGAGAAGTAATTGCTAAAAATGGTGGAACTATGCCAGAAAATTTGCCAACACCCGAAAAAAGCCTAAAACAATTGGAAAAAGAAAGTAAGAAAAAATTATTGAAACAAAATGTTTAAAATAAATAAAAAATTACAAAAAAAGCAAATTTATGTTTGACATTTTTTTGTTTGTGTGATATTATGTACAAAAATGAGAAATGGAGTGAGTCAAATGCCAAGAAAAAGACCAGAATTAAATGTAAGAGAAAAAGCAATACTAAGATATATTGAAAAACAAATAATGAATGTAGGATATCCACCATCAGTAAGAGAAATAGGAAAAGCAGTTGGATTAAGTTCAACAGCAACAGTACATGGATATTTAGCAAGACTAGAAGATAAAGGATATATTAAAAAGCAAGATAAAAAAGGAAGAACACTAAGACTATTAAAAGGAACAGATGGAGAAGCAAAAAAAACATCAACAAAAGACTTTTACACACAAAAAGAATTAGTAGAAGTACCAGTTGTTGGAAAAATTACTGCAGGAATGCCTATTTTAGCAGTTGAAAATGTAACAGATACATTCCCAATTCCAATTGACTTTGTTGGAAATTCTGACTGTTTTATGCTTACAGTTAGAGGGGAAAGTATGATAGAGGCAGGAATTTTAGATGGTGATTACATATTAGTAAGAAAACAAAGCAATGCAAATAATGGTGAAATTGTTGTTGCATTAATAGAAGATGAAGCAACTGTAAAAACATTCTATAAAGAAACAGATCACATAAGATTACAACCTGAAAACAGTACAATGGACCCAATAATAGTTCCAAATTGTGAGATTTTGGGAAAAGTATGTGGAGTATTTAGAAAAATGTAGTGATTTAATTTGTAGAAAGGGAATAATCAATTTTTGATTAATGCTTTATAAAATTGATTATACAAGATGAGATGATAAAAAGAGTAATATTTGATATAGATAATACACTAATACCTTGGAAAAATGAATATTATAACGAAATATTTGAAGTGTTAAAAGAATTAAATACAGAATGTTCAAATGAAGATTTTAATAAAATTAAACAAGCCTTTGGAGAATATGAAAATGTATATTATTCATTCAATAAAGAAAATATGATAAATTATATAAATGAATATACAGGGAAAAAATATCCTAAAGAATTTATGGATAAAATTATTGAAAAATGGGCAAATTGCGTACCCGACAAAATAGAGGATTCAATTTTAGCAACACTTGAAGAATTGAGCAAGAAATATGAAATGGTTTGTTTAACAGATTGGTATAAAGAACAACAAATTAAAAGATTGAAAAAAACAAATATTTTAAAATATTTTCAAGATGTATATGTTGCAGAAAATACAAAAAGAAAACCATTTAAAGAAGCGTTTATGCAAGCAATTGGGAAAAATAAACCAGAAGAATGTATAATGATAGGAGATAGTTTTGCAAGGGATATAGAAGGAGCATTAAAAGCTGGACTTCAAGCAATTTATTATAATCCAAAAGAAACTGAGAAGATTAATAAAAGTTCATATTGTGAATTAGAAACTGAAGAAGGACAAAAACAAATTAAATATTATACTGTATCTAAAATAGATGAGATTTTGAATATTTTATAAAGCATATATTTATATTTTATAATTAATGTTCACAAAGAATTCACAAAAAAGATACAATAAAAATATTGACAAATGACACCGTGTCACTTATAATAATGACACAGTGTCATTTTATTTTTTGAAATAATTTATACAGACATGAACAAAAAATAGTTTGTTACTATAAGAGAAAAAGACAATAGTAAAAAATGATAATAAAAGGTGGTGAAAAAATGCCAAAAGAAACATTTGTAAAGTTGCCGGAAGAAAAAAAAGACAAAATAATAAAAGCAGCAAAAAAAGAATTTGCGCGAGTACCATTTGAACAGACATCAATAAAAAATATTGTAGAAGACGCAGATATTGCAAGAGGAAGTTTTTATCAATATTTTGAGAGTAAAGAGGATTTATTACGGGTATATTTTAAATATACATTTTAAAGAAATGAATGCACAAATGCAGGAAAAAGTTATAAAATCTAAAGGTGACATATTCAAAATTTTTATATCAATGTATGACTGTGTAGATAATAACCTGATAAAAAACGAAGATATGGAATTTTACAGAAAAATATTTGGAAATTTAAAAACAAGTGATGATGGTAAAATATTCAAAAAATTTGTAGAAGAAAGACCTAAAAAAATAAAGGACTTTTATGAGTATATTGATACTTCAAATTTAAGAGTAAATTCAAAAGAAGAATTTGAAATTGTAGAAAAAATCTTATTTACAGTAACTACGAAAGCAATTGTAATGAGATTTAAATATGATTCAAAAGAAGAAGCAAGAGAAAATTTCTTAAAACAAATTGAATATTTGAAATATGGAATTATGAGAGGAGAAAAGCATGTTTAAAGTATTAAAAAATTTAAAAGAATCATGGATATCAGTAATTACAATAGTACTATTATTAATAGTTCAAGCAGCAGGAGATTTAACATTACCAGACTACACATCAAAAATAGTCAATGTAGGTATCCAAAATGGTGGAATTGAAAATGTAGCACCAGAAGTAATAAGAAAATCAGAAATGGAAAATATGCTAATATTTACAGAGGGAGACGACAAAATTTTAGCATCATATGAAGAAATATCAAAAGATAATTTAGATAGTGCCGAATATGAAAAATTAGTAAAAAAATATCCAGCATTAGAAAATGAATCTTTATATAGAATTAAAAAAATAAGTAGCAGTGAACAAGATGAATTGGATTCCTTAATGGCTAAACCTCTAATGATGCTTAGTGTTACAAAGCAAATGCCAAAAGAACAACTAGACCAAATGTTAGAAACAGTAAATCAAAAACTGGATGATATGCAAGAAAGCATATTAGAACAAGCAGCAATACAAGAAGTTAAAAATGAATACAAAGCAATAGGAATGAATACAGACAGCATACAAAATCAATACATAATAATGGCAGGATTAAAAATGCTAGGAATATCATTAATAATTATGATATCTGCAATTTCAATTATGTGTTTATCTGCAAGAGTTGCAGCAAGACTAGCAAAAACATTAAGAGAAAAAGTATTCAAAAAGGTACTTAGATTTTCAAACAAAGAATTTTCAGAATATAGTACTGCATCTTTAATAACACGTTCAACAAATGATATTCAACAAATTCAAGGGTTGATAGCAATACTATTTAGAGTTCTTGTATATGCGCCAATTATAGGTATTGGAGGATTTTTAAGAGTATTAAATCAAAGTGATAACTCAATGGCATGGATAATAGGAGTAGCAATTGTAGCAATATTATTTGTAGTTGCAACATTATTTATAATTGCAATGCCAAGATTCAAAAAATTACAACAATTAATTGATAAACTAAACCTAGTTGCAAGAGAAATCTTAACAGGTTTACCAGTAATTAGAGCATTCAACACAGAGAAAAAAGAAGAAAAAAGATTTGATAAAGCAAATATGGATTTAACAAAAACTAACCTGTTTGTTAACAGAGCAATGAGTTTTATGATGCCAACATTAATGTTAATTATGAATGGAATCTCATTGTTAATCGTTTGGGTTGGAGCAAATGGAATTGATAATGGAACGATGCAAGTTGGAAATATGATGGCATTTATTCAATATACAATGCAAATTGTAATGAGTTTCTTAATGATATCAATGGTTTCAATAATGTTACCAAGAGCATCAGTATCTGCAAATCGTATAAATGAAATAATTGAAACAGAAGAAACAATAAAAGAAAGTAAAGAACCTAAAAAATTAAATCCAAACAAAAAAGGACTTGTTGAATTTAAAAATGTTTCATTTAGATATCCAGATAGCGACGAAGAGGTTTTAAGTGATATTTCATTTACTGCAGAACCAGGAAAAACAACTGCTATCATAGGAAGTACAGGTAGCGGAAAATCTACAATAGTTAATTTGATACCTAGATTTTACGATGTAACATCAGGAAATCTTTTAATAGATGGTGTTGACATTAAAGATATATCAAATAAAGATTTAAGAAAAATTATAGGATTCGTACCACAAAAAGGAATATTGTTCTCTGGAACAATAGAATCTAATATAAAATATGGAAATCCAAACATGTCTGACGAGCAAATGATTGAGGCGGCTCAAATAGCACAGGCAACCGAATTTATTGAATCAAAACCAGAAAAATATCAAGAACCAATTGCACAAGGCGGAAGTAATGTATCTGGTGGTCAAAAACAAAGATTATCAATTGCAAGAGCAATAGCAATTGACCCAGAAATATTAGTATTTGACGATAGTTTTTCTGCACTTGATTTCAAAACAGATAGTATTTTAAGAGCAGAACTTGCTAAAAAGACACAGGACAAAACAGTAATTATAGTAGCACAAAGAATTAATACAATTTTAAATGCTGACCAAATTATAGTATTAGAAGATGGAAAAGTTGTAGGAAAAGGAACACATGAAGAGTTAATCAAAACCAATGAAACATATAAACAAATTGCATTATCACAACTTTCAGCAAAAGAGTTAAACTTAGAAGATTCTAGTTTAAAAACTGAAAAAAATAAATTAATGGGAGAAGGAGGTAAAGAACATGAGTAATAATCAAACAACAAATAAACCTCCAAGAATGAGAGGACATGGACCAATGGGCGGTGGACCAGGAGGACGTGGCACAGTAGAAAAAGCAAAAGATGTAAAGGGAACAACAAAGAAGTTAGGTCAAAGATTATCAAGTTATAAAATAGCAATAATAATTGTAATGATATTTGCAATTGGAAGTACAATATTTAGTATTGTTGGACCAAAAATCTTAGGAAATGCAACAACAGAAATATATACAGGACTAATGAATAAAATAAACAGAACCGGTGGAATAGATTTTGCAAAAATAGGAAAAATTATTCTATTTGCATTAGGACTATATGGTGTAAGTGCACTATTTTCAATGATTCAAAGTTACATTATGGCAGGTGTTGCACAAAAAGTGACATATAAAATCAGAAATGAATTGACAGAAAAAATAAACAAATTGCCAATGAAATACTTTGATAAAAAGACAAATGGCGAAGTATTATCAATAATTTCAAATGATGTTGATACATTAAGCACAGGATTAAACCAAAGTATTACACAAATTATAACATCAATTTTCACCATTATAGGAATATTAGTAATGATGTTCTCAATTAGTTGGGAAATGACAATTGTAAGTCTATTGATATTACCAATATCAGGAGTAATACTAAAAAAAGTAATAGGAAAATCACAAAAATATTTCGTAAAGCAACAAGAATACTTAGGACATGTAAATGGTCAGGTTGAAGAAGTTTATAGTGGACACAATATTGTTAAAGTTTTTGGAAGAGAAGAACAAGCAATAAAAGATTTTGAAAATGAAAACGAAGAGTTGTATAAATCAGGATGGCGTTCACAATTCTTATCAGGTTTAATGTATCCATTAATGAACTTTGTAGGTAATGTTGGATATGTTGCAGTAGCAATTTTAGGTGGATATTTTGCAGTAAAAGGAAGAATCACAGTTGGTAATATCCAAAGTTTTATACAATATAACAAACAATTTACTCGGGCCAATAGGTCAAGTTGCACAAATATCAAGTACAATACAATCAATGATAGCAGCTGCTGAAAGGATATTTGAATTTTTAGAAGAGCCTGAAGAAGTTGAAGATATAAAAAATCCAGTATCAACAGAGGGTTTAAAAGGAAACATTGAATTTAAAAATGTTCATTTTGGATATGATCCAGAAAAAACAATAATAAATGACTTTAATGCAAAAGTTAAAGATGGCCAAAAAATTGCAATTGTTGGTCCAACAGGTGCTGGAAAAACAACAATGGTTAAATTATTAATGAGATTTTATGATGTAAATAGTGGCGAAATCTTATTAGATGGTCACAATATCAAAGATTTTAAACGTGGAGACCTTAGGAAAATGTTTGGGATGGTTCTTCAAGATACATGGCTATTTGGTGGAACTATAAAAGAAAATATTAAATATAGTATGCCAGATGCAACAGATTCTGATGTTATAAAAGCAGCTAAAGCAGCACATATACATCATTATATAAAAACATTATCAAAAGGATATGACGCCAAAATTAATGAAGAATCAACAAATATATCTGCAGGTCAAAAACAATTGCTAACAATTGCTAGAGTTATACTTGCAGACCCTAAAATATTGATTTTAGATGAGGCTACAAGTTCAATAGATACAAGAACTGAACAACAAATTCAAGCCGCTATGGATAATTTAATGGAAGGTAGAACAAGTTTTATTATTGCACATAGATTATCTACAATAAAAAATGCTGATTTAATTTTAGTTATGGACCACGGCGATATTGTTGAACAGGGTACACACGAGGAATTACTTGCAAAAGATGGTTTCTATGCAAAATTATATAATTCACAATTTGAAGATTGCAATGATGAAGTAGAATAATGTCATTTTGAGTGTCTTTATGGGGACGGTTCTATTTGGGACATTATTATAATAAAAAATGAAAATTTAATATTTAAAAGGCTATAATATTATAAGTACAAAAACTTATAAAAACTATAGCCTTTTAATTTTTTATTGAATTATTTTTCATATTCGTAGCTTGAACACATTGATTCATCAGCTTTTTGAGTATCACAATCTTGAATAGGCGATACTTGTATTTCGGCTAATTGACAACGATTTTCTAAGTTGTTATATTTACAACTTGTAACACTACAACATATTTTTTGATTCTTTTCCATGCCAAGACCTCCAATAAAAATAAAATGAATTTAAATTGAATTACAATTTATATTATTTTTTGAATCATAATCTATTTTTAAATTCTATATTAGTATGGATAAAAAAATAGAAATTATGCAAAATATAATTAATCATTAATGTAAAAATCATACATGGTATATTTAGTCACAATTATCATCAGAAGAACTTTCACAAATTGTTGGAGGCTCTTTAAAACACAAATACCAATTAATACCATTTTGATTTTCTTTAATAGAATTTTGCCTTTCTTGAAGTTCTTCAAAAGTTTTTGGGGCAGGAACAATAACAGGTTGCCCAGGCATCCAATTTGCAGCAGTAGAACCTTTACTGCAGTCAGCCATTTGAAGAGCTTGAACAGTTCTTATAATTTCAGGAACAAATCTACCCACATTTAAAGGATAAACAAAAATCGTTCTAACAATACCTTTATCATCAATTATGAAAACATTTCTAACAGTTTCTGTTGTACTTATATCATTAGAAATCATTCCATATTTTCTGGCAATTTGACCATTTCTATCTGCAACAATTGGAAATGGAAGTTGTATTCCGGTTTTACAATAAATATCATACATCCAAGCTAAATGAGATGGATTGCTATCGATACTTAATCCTAAAAGTTCAGTATTAATTTGTTGAAAATATGTATATGCTCGTGAAAATGCAATCATTTCTGTAGTACATACTGGTGTGAAATCTCCTGGATGGCTAAAAAATACTAACCATTTGCCTTTATAATCATTTAAAGTTCTTTGGCCAAAAGTTGTTATTGCTTCAAAATCTGGCGCTTTTTGTCCTATTTTAACATTTCCATTCATCATTAATTCATAATCCATAAAAAATAAACTCCTTTCTGTTTTTTTATATAATATTGAAAAAAAATAAAATGGTTACAAACAATGTGCTATTACAAAATTATATTAAAATTCATAAAACTTTTATAAAATAAAATAATTTTTTCATAAAAGAAAAATACATTTTTATAAAATATATTACACAAAAAGACAAAAAAATAGTATAATTTAAACCCTAAAAAGTAAAAAAAGGGGGATATTATAAATGAAACAATTAGAAACAAAAAGATACATATTAAGAAAACCAACTGAAAATGATGCAGAAATAATATATGAAAAATGGGGAACAGACAAAGAGAATATAGCCCAATACAAAGAGCATAAATTTTATAGAAATATAATAGAAACAAAAGCAATAATTAAATCAGTAATAAAAGAAAGCGAAGATGAAATTCTATTTTGGATAATAGAAGAAAAAGAAACAAAAAATATAATAGGATATATAAAATTACCAACTGGTGGAATAAAAGACAAAAAAAGGGAATTAGCATTTTACTTTTTAAATGGGTATAGAGAAGATGGTACGCCAGAAGAGGTATTAAAAGCTGTAATAGATTATATTTTTTCAAAAGAAAAATATGAAACAATAATAACAAAATTTTATGATAGAAACGAAAAAAACACAAAATTAACTCATAGCGTACTAACAAATGTTGGAATGGTAAGAGAAGGAATTTTAAGAAATAGATTAATAAATGATGAAGGAAAGAAAATAAATAAACATGTATATTCTATTTTAAAAGAAGAATGGAAAGCAACACGCAAACAATAATTTTATGAACTGTGAATAGTAACTAGGGGCTGTAAATTGTAACAATAAATCTTTTAAAATCTATTGACATATTAAAATTTTAGAAATAAAATAGCATTGAAAAATAATTGTTAATAAAACAGAAAAATTTGTTAACAATAAAAATGTTAGGAGGAATTAATATGGCATTAGTAACAACAAAAGAAATGTTTGAAAAATCAATGAAAGAAGGATATGCAATAGGAGCATTCAATGTAAACAACATGGAAATAATACAAGGAATCGTAGATGCAGCAGCAGAAGCAAATTCACCCGTAATATTACAAGTTTCATCAAGTGCAATAAAATATGCAAGAATAAATTATTTAATGAAAATGGTTCAAGCAGCAGTTGAGGAACATCCAAATATACCAATAGTTATACACTTAGACCACGGACCAGATTTCGAAACAGCAAAAATGTGTATTGATAATGGATTTACATCTGTTATGATTGATGGCTCCAGCCTTCCGTTTGATGAAAACGTGGAACTGACTCGTGAAGTTGTCAAATATGCACATGAAAGAGGTGTTTCTGTAGAGGGTGAACTGGGAGTTTTAGCCGGCGTGGAGGATCATGTATTTTCTGCTACATCTACTTATACCAATCCTTTAAAGGCTATTGAATTCTTTAAGAAAACAGGTGTTGATGCATTGGCTATTTCTTATGGAACCATGCATGGCGCTTCTAAAGGAAAAAATGTTAAATTAAGAAAAGAAATTGCCATTGCCATCAAAGAGTGCATGCTGCATGAGGGTATTTTTGGTGTACTGGTATCTCATGGATCTTCAACAGTGCCAAGATATATTGTAGATGAGATCAATGCTCTGGGTGGAAATATCCAGAATGCCTATGGAATTTCTATTGATGAACTGAAAGCGGCAATTCCATGTGGTATTGGAAAGATCAATGTAGATACAGATATCCGTCTGGCTGTTACAAGAAATATGAAAGAATTTTTTGCAGCTCATCCTGAAAAAAGAGAAAGCCAGTCGATTGGTGAGGTATATCGCCTTCTGGAGGCAAAGAAAGAACAGTTTGATCCACGTGCATTCCTGACTCCTATTATGGATACAGTTATGTATGGCGTT
>ENA-OPVG01001745-OPVG01001745.1-human-gut-metagenome-genome-assembly--contig:-NODE-1745-length-14728-cov-5.885504_pt1 | contig 14728 bp, 17 predicted proteins | sample MGYA00241093_ERZ501975 | MGnify/ENA primary metagenome ERZ501975 (study PRJEB25962, sample SAMEA2042993) | human gut metagenome | biome: human gut; feature: human-associated habitat; material: faeces... | reverse complement strand
GAGCGCGGGGGCTGTCAAAGCCTCTGCGTCCGGCATTTCTTTTTGTTCGTTTTCCCGCATTTAGAACCCCGTTTTAAGGGGAACAGGATAACTTTATCCACCTGCCTGCCGACTATGCGGAAAAACCCTTGATTTCCGTGGACTTTTACCGTCCTAAATGCGTAGACAGGAGGTATCTTTTCCGCTGGCGTTCCGCCTCTTTCTTCCGGCGTACCTGCACCGCGCAATCCGGGCAGTATTTGGCCCGGTTGGAGTTGGGTGTAAACGCCGCCCCGCAGACGGCGCAGCGTTTGATCTCGTCCCGGCCTTTGGTGATCTCGGCACACAGGGCCGCGTCCAGCGGCAGGACGGCCACCTTGAACCACCGGCACAGCAGCGAATAGGAAATACTCTGCACACAGACACATTCCTCCCCATCGTCCAGCAGGAGGCAGTTTCCGTTACAGTAGTTGCAGCACTCATGGGTGAGCCTGCGGGCCTTGCGGTATTGGGGATAACTCATTCTCGGTATGTTCATCGTTCCTGCGTATGCTCCTTTCCCGGCGCTGTCCGCAAAATGCTGTCTACATTCTGTTTGACAATGCCGTATTCTTTCAATTTTTGTTTCGCTTCGCTGTACTGTGCGGACAGCCGTTCCCGTTCTGCGTCTAGTTTTTTATACTTGGGTTTGAGGGCGTACAGATTGGGGAGCTTTGTGACCCCGGCCTCTTTGAGCGCCTTTGCCGCCGCCTCATACAAGATCAATTGGCTTTCATGCTGCCGCCGGAACGCGGCCTTGTCTTTGGCATTTCGCAGTTCCAGCGCCACAGGCCGCAGCCCCTTGTAGGTGGAAATATGCTTTATCAGCAGCGCCATATCCACAAGGCGACGTTCTGCGTCTTTCAGGGCGGAGGCCGCCGCGTCATTTGCCGCGCTGATCTTGGACAGCCTGCTTTCCAAGCCCTAGTAGCTGTCGATCTGGTGTTCCGTCAGGAAGTTTAAGGAATTGGCGGCCTGCTTCAAGTTGTGCAGCTTCGCCCACCGCGCATAGCCCGCCGACTGCTGGGCCTTGATACTGTCCTCCAAGGCGATCCGCAGGGAGATTTCCCCGGCGCTTCTTCTGCTCGGCCCCCGGTCAATGGCAATGCCCTTGATCCGCTGGGTGATCCGTTCCTCGGTGTAATCCTCCCCCAAGGTCTTACAGCGGGTAAAGCGTTCCTGTCCGGGACGGAGGCCGTCTGCCAGCGCGCGGAATGAAATAAACTTGCCCTGTTTGACTTCATAGCCCTGCGCCTCCATGAGCCGCAAAAAGCCGTCAAAGTCTTTGGCCTGCGGAATGGCCGCGTCGATGGCGATTTTCAGTTTTGCTTTCCAGCTCTTACCCTTTTTCTGTGCGTCCCACTCGGCGTAGGCCTTGCCCTTGTCCTTGCCGGGCTTTACCACAGACAGGCCGTGTTCCTTGCACAGCCGGTCACTGGTGCGCCGGATAAAGGCGTAGCTTTGGCGGTTGGAAATGTACTTGCGCTGGTTCGCCATATCCACGGCGCAGAAAATGATGTGGTTATGCAGGTGGCCCTTGTCAATGTGGGTGGTAATCACATAGGGGTACTTGCCTTGCAACACTTCATCGGCAAGCTGCCGCCCGATCTCATGGGCCTGCTCCGCTGTGGTTTCCCCCGGTTCAAAGGCTTGTATCAGGTGGTGGGCCAGATTGTTGCCCTTTTGGTACGCCTGATCTAACAGCATTTGAAATTCAATATCCGCCGTTTCATAGGAACAGCCATAGGAAGAAACGAACAGCTTTCCATCGGTCTTGTCCGGGTTTTCGATGTAGTCCAGGGCTTTTTTCAACGTTGACTTGATAGGATGTATCTTTGTAACTGCCATATCTGCGCCAGCGCCCCCTTGATGTCCTCGATGTCCTGCGCGTACACCGGCCCCATGCTGTTCAGCCGCTTTGCAATCTGATTGACGTTGACGCCGATCTTTTGCAGCTCTGCGGTCTGCGCCCGGACGGGGTCGGTGTCGATATGGACGATATAGCCGTCAATCAGCATTTTCCGGGCGTAGGCAGAAAAGTTCTTTGTGCCAAGCTGGGCCATCTTCTGCTGGATCAGCGCCCTTTCCTCCGGCGTCACAGGGACGCGCAGCACAATCTTCCGTTTTCGGTTTGCCGCTTTCGCACCTCCATTCATTCAGGGGTTTGGGGACTTCCCCAAGATACAAACGGGAAGCCGTTTGCCGGGAGTGTGGCTACACTCCCTATGCTTGCTGTTTTTCTTTTCCTCCGCATATAGAGCGAACAGAACGCCCCATTTTACCCGCAAAACCGGAATTTCCGGGAAAAAATCTGTAAAAAAATAAGAGGCCCTTTCGCGGCCTCCATAAAAAGCAAAACAGAGGATGTTTTATTCACCCTCCGTTTTCCCGTCGATTTCATTCAATTTGATTGCCCCGTCAATGACGCCCTCGACGATAGGCAGGTATTTTTCCGGGCAGAGCTGCAACTTGTGGCTTGTCCGCTGACGCTGTTCGCTGTCCTCCCTGATTAAGCCGGGATTGAAATAGCGTTCCGCTGGCAACTTGCACAGCCGGATAAGCTGCATAACAACCGGCACACTCGGTATAGTGCCGCATAGTTCAATGTTGGCAAGATAGCGCGGGTCAATTCCCACCCGTTCCGCCAATTCCCTGCGGGACATTCCTACGGCTTCCCGTGCCTGCTGCACGTCCGCCCCGAAACTTTCAAAACCGGGACAATCTTTTATATTCGGCATATCATATCACCCAGTTACATTCTATTGTTCATAGAGTGCGCCGGGAATGATTTGATATGCGTTTTATCTTCATTTTATAATTCTTCCCAGTGCTATTTTTGTAAAGTGTGTTCTTATAATTTATGAACCAACGGGAGCATATTTGAGCTATTGAGAGTGGAAGAAAATTTTTGAGATTGATATACTTAAAAATCGAAAAGGGGTACAAAATTTTTCCGTATCCCTTTTCTAAAGAAAATAGGTTAGCACTTTCTAACCAAGAAACGGAGGAACAATTTATGAATCAACAATCTTCTAAATTGCAGGCAAAAGACCTGATTAGCATAGGTATTTTTACTGCAATCTACTTTGTAGTCTTTTTGGCTTGCGCTATGTTAGGGTTTATTCCAGTTTTCCTGCTGGCTATGACATTCTATGGCCCAATCATTACAGGGATTCCTTTCATGCTCTACTTAACCAAAATCAAAAAATTTGGTATGGTAACAATTACAGCGATTATCTGTGGGATTCTCATGTTTGTATTTGGCATGGGATATTTTACAATGTTTACCGCACTGATCTTTGGCCTTGCGGCTGATTTCATTTTGAAAGCCGGGAACTATACAAACAAAAAGAATACGACATTAGCCTACGCTGTTTATAGCATTTGGTTTATTGGCAATTACATACCGCTTTATCTGACGAGGGAATCCTATTTCGCAGATTTAGTGTCTGGTTATGGACAGGAATATGTTGATACGCTTCGCGCCTATACACCTGGCTGGATGTTCCTTGTTTTACTGGCGGCCTGCTTCATCGGCGGATTGATCGGAGCCGCATTGGGAAAAGCTGTTCTGAAAAAGCATTTTGTCTGGGCAGGTATCGTTTAAGTGTCTGCTGGTCTGATTTCAGGCAACGAAAATACAGTACGCTTTACACTTGACCCACGCACAAAATTGGCTCTTGTAGCCACAGTATGCACCATTATGATAAGTGGCAGGGTTGGTGGAATCATGACCGTCATTCATCCTGTGCTGGCGTTGGTTCCATTTGCCCTGCTGCTTTTGTCTGGCCGTGTAAAAGCTGCTGTTTCTTATCTCTTAGCTTATGCCGCCGCATATAGTATGATTTCTTTCGTTATGCCTGTAACAAGTGGAATGATAAGTATTCTGATCGGAGCAACCGCTGGCATTATTTACCGAATGATGCCGAGCCTGATTACTGGATATTTTGTGGTAAGTACAACAAAGGTCAGCGAGTTTAACGCAGCTATGGAACGTATGCACATTTCCAGTAAAATAACGATTCCTATGTCAGTTATGTTCCGTTTCTTTCCGACCATTAAAGAGGAGAGCGCAGCAATCAAGGACGCTATGCACATGAGAGGAATCAATTCTTTGCGTAATCCTATGGAAATGTTGGAGTATCGTATGGTTCCCCTTTTAATGTCAGTTGTAAAAATCGGGGAAGAATTATCTATTTCTGCACTGACAAGAGGACTAAGCGGAGATACAAAACGCACAAATATTTGTGAGATCGGTTTTCATCTTTCTGACCTGTTGTGTTTTCTGTTATGTATTGCCTGCTGGATATGCTTTGTGCTTCATGTAGGGGGTATGATATGATTCAACTTGAAAACGTGACCTTTACTTACAATGGAAGTGAGGAAAAAGGGAACCTGAAAAATATCAATCTTTCCATCCGGCAGGGAGAAGTCATACTTCTCTGCGGAGAATCCGGCTGTGGAAAGACTACGCTGACACGATTGATAAACGGGCTTATTCCGTGGTATTATGAGGGAGAATTAAATGGGATTGTCAGGGTGGACGGCAAGGAAATCCGGGAGCAGCCATTACATATTTTGAGCCGGAAAATCGGTTCTGTCTTTCAGAATCCCCGCAGCCAGTTTTTTAATGTTGATACCACCAGCGAGATTGCGTTTAGTTGTGAAAATCAAGGACTTCCAGAAGATGAAATCCGTGAGCGAATCCATCAGACGGTTTCTTTGTTTCAGATTGAAAATCTGATCGACCGGAATATTTTTCATTTATCAGGTGGTGAAAAACAAAAAATCGCCTGTGCGTCTGTATCTGCCGGGGAACCTGAAATTTTTGTTTTGGACGAACCATCTTCCAATTTGGATGTAGCGGCGATTGAGGACTTAAAGCATATCATTTCATGCTGGAAATCTGCCGGAAAGACTGTCATTATCGCAGAACACCGGCTCTATTATCTTATGGAATTGGCTGACCGCATTATTTATATGCAAAACGGTGAGATACGCCGTGAATGGACAACGGCTGATTTTTTAGGACTGTCCCAAAGGGAAGTAGAAAATTTAGGGCTGCGGCCCGCCAGTCTAAAACAGATTTATGAATTGCATATAGAAAAATCCTCTGGTTCCGGCGTTTATCAATTAAAGCAGATGGATTTTACCTATAAAGGGGAACAGCAATCGTTACATATTCCTGCGGTGAATTTTACAAAAGGGACAGCGATTGCAGTCATTGGTAAAAATGGCGCGGGAAAGAGTACCTTTCTCCGCTGTCTGTGCGGCTTAGAAAAAAGATGCTCCGGGAAAGTGCAGGACAATGGAAAATCGTACTCTTTGCGTAAATGGGCGAAAAACTGTTATCTTGTTATGCAGGATGTCAACCACCAGCTATTTGCAGAGAGTGTGTTTGATGAAATTGTTTTGGGGACTGATAATACAGACACGAATAAAGTAGAACAGGTTATGGAACGTCTTGATCTCATTTCGTTTCGTGAAAGACATCCTATGTCATTATCTGGCGGGCAAAAACAACGGGTAGCCATAGCCGGTGCTATTTTTTCTGGTAAGAAAATGCTTCTATTAGATGAGCCTACAAGTGGCTTAGATTTCCGGCATATGGAACAGGTGGCGGAACTTATGCAACAGCTTAAACAACAAGGAAAAACGCTGTTGATCGTGACACATGACCCGGAATTTATTCTAAAGACCTGTGACAATATTATCCGTATAGAGGACGGAACAATCGTAGAGCAATACAGCCTTGATACTGCTAAAATGGGAAAGCTGTTCGATTTTTTCCACCTATATTAGTGATAGAAAATAAGTTAGAAAGTAAGGAGACGGAATGGGTGAAACGAAAAAAAAGCCGTATTATAAATCAGATACTTGCGAAGTGAGCCGTATGGAAAATGAAACCGGCGACGGGATTTCTACAGCCTTTCGGGTGTTCCCCGGTATTTATCTGCTTCATTCTGATTTTCATATGCAGGAGTGTCCTACGGTTAAAAGTGAGGACGCTGATATTCTTTGGCTGGATTTTTGCAGGGAGGGCCGTGTAGAATGGGAAATTTCCAAAGATAAATACGTTTATCTGGAATCAGGAAACTATGTGATTGATATTCGGGCGGGACGTAAATTTACCCTCCACTTTCCAATGGGACATTACCACGGAATCAGCCTGCGTATTCACATGAAAGAAGCAAATCAGGCGTTGGCAGACTTTATAAAGGGTGTAAATATTGATGTTTATACCATCAGGGATAAGTTTCTTTCAGAGGGGCAGCCCTTTATTACAAAAGGAAATGAAATCATCCATCATATTTTTGAGGAAATTGAGCAAGTACCGTGGGATAGCAGTGGCGAATACTACAAGATCAAAGTATTGGAAATCCTGTTTCAGTTAAAAAACATGGAACGCCCCAAAGAACAGATCGAGAGGCCCTACTTTGTGAAACAGCAGGTTGAAATTGTGAAAGAAATACGCGATTTTATTACCGCTTCTCCAGAACAGCATTATACGATGGAGGAATTGTCCAAACGGTTTGAAATACCTGTTTCCAGCCTGAAACGCTGTTTTAAGGGCGTATATGGAACGGCAATCTATTCTTTCATGCGTTCTTACCGTATGGATATGGCAGGTCATTTGCTGGCGGAAACCGGCGAAACCGTAGCTGCGATTGCGGCTGAAGTGGGTTATACAAATTGCAGTAAATTTTCAGAAGCATTTAAGGAGGCCACGGGAATGACGCCGATTGATTATCGTAAATTCAAAAGCCATCGGGAGTAGGTTTGAGCCGTAGAGAGTGGATGAAAAAAACAAATGCCAGTACAATAAGTGGTAGGTTAGAAATAGCTAATCTATCACTTATTTTTTTGATTGCGAGGTGTTCAAAATGAAAACTTCTGACAGTAGAACAAAGTTGCTGACAGAACGCCCAATACCTCTTATGATTTCCCTTTGTGTTCCTGCGGTAATCGGTATGCTGGTAGTTGGGCTGTACTCTTTTATGGATGGAGTATTTGTAGGACAAATGGTAGGTACAGCCGGTGTAGGCGCGGTATCTGTTTCCTACCCGTTCACTTTGATTAACAACGGGCTTGCGATTATGGTAGGCGTCGGCTCCGCTTCGGTATTATCACGGGCTATCGGGAAAAAAGACCAGGCCACCGTTGACAAAATCATGGGTAACCTGATTATGATGATTGTTGTCTGCTCCCTGATTATTACTGTGATCGGAACGGTATTTACCCGTCAGATTTTGCTTCTTTCCGGCGCTTCCGGGGAAACTCTGTCCCTTGCGGTAAAGTATCTTAGAATTGTCTTTTTAGGCTCTGTATTTGTAAACTTCTCACAGGCGGCTAATATGGTAATGCGCGGCGAGGGCTTATTGAAACGCGCCATGACAATTATGGGAATCGGCGCAGTTTTGAATATTGTCCTTGACCCTATTTTGATTTCCCTGCTGAATCCATTGGGAATGGGAATTGAAGCGGCAGCTTATGCAACAATCTTCTCCCAATTTGTTCAGGCAGCAATCACACTTTGGTATTTCGTGAAAAAGAGCAAAAATGTCCGTATCTGTAAAATCCGGTTTGAGCGTACTCTGGTGCCAGAGATTGTCGGCGTGGGAATTTCTGCTATGTTAATGCAGGTTACAACCTTGCTTCAGCAAACAGTTCTCTATAACGTAGCCGCTAACTATGGCGGTGATACATGGCAAACCTTATTAGGTGTTGCCCTGCGTATTCAGTCTTTTGCCTTTATTCCTGTTTGGGGAATCAGCCAGGGATTCCAGCCCGCCGCCGGGACAAATTATGGAGCAAAACAATATGACCGGGTGAAAACGCTCGCAAAAGTTTTTATGATTGGCGCGACGTTAGTTTCACTCCTGTTCTATATTCCCATTGAACTTGCGCCGAAAGCTGTTATGTCTTTGTTTATTACTGACCCGGCGATTGTAGATCAGGGAGTGGCAAATTTCCGTATCTTCTTTAGCTCTTATATTTTGCAAGGTTCCATGATTGTGATTATCACGCTGCTGCAGGCATTGGGACGGGCGAAAAAAGCCAGTATCATGTCGCTTCTTCGGCAGATTGTTCTTTTTATCCCATGCGTCATGATTTTGCCTATGATTGCTGATATGGGTATCAGAGGCGTTTGGGCGGCTCCCGCAGTAGTGGATGTCATTATTTTTATTATCTGCGCCGGAATTGCGGTTATTGAATTTCGCAGAATGTCCCTATTGAAAAAGGAGGTGTGCTGAAATGGAACAGAAAAAACAATCTTTTATGCAGGCATTGGATGAATTTATACGCCCTAATCGTCAAGGCTACCTATTTTCTGTACTTACCAGCATTTTAGGCGTGGCTTGTAGTATTGTTCCCTATATTTGCGCTGGGCAGATTATAACAGAACTGATTCAGGGCCAAACATCTGTGCAGAAAATTTTACCGTGGGTATTATTGGCGCTTGCAGGATATTTCCTAAAGGTATGCTTTTCAAACCTATCAACTTCTCTGTCGCACAAAGCTACATTTTCTACATTGGAGGCTTTAAGAAAAGCTATGGTAGAAAAATGGCAACGCGTCCCTATGGGATATTTTCAAAATAATACTCTGGGAAGTTTGAAAACATCCTTTGTTGATCGTATCGACAGTATGGAGCCAATTTTAGCTCATATGTTCCCGCAAATGACAGCAAACCTTTTGGTTCCTGTCGCTATTTTAATCTATCTGTTTTTGTTGGATTGGCGTATGGCATTAATTTCTTTAATTGTTCTTCCCATAGGTTTTGCTTTACAGATGGGATGTATGAAAGGATTTGCAGAGAAGTATAAAGAACAGATACGAATTACAAAGAAATTGAATACAACACTTGTTGAATATGTCAATGGAATTGAAGTTATAAAAGCCTTTAATCAGTCGGCTGCATCTTATCAAAAATTTACTGACGCTGTAAATGAAAACGCTGCATTTTATGTAAATTGGATGCACGACACGCAAAAATATATGGCAAGTAGCCGCGCTGTTATGCCTACGGTTCTCGCTACAGTTCTTCCCTTTGGCGTGCTTTTCTACTTGCAGGGTTCGCTATCTGCGTCTGCCTTTGTTATGATTATGATTCTATCATTAGGAATTATAAAACCGTTATTGGCCGTTGTAGATTATACGGATAATTTTGCTATGTTAGGTACGATTGCCGGGGAAGTCCGCACAATATTGGACGCGCCGGAGCTGATACGCCCAGCACAGAAAATCAAGATAACAGATACAGCAATTTCTTTGGAAAATGTTCGGTTCCATTATAATGCAAATACAGAAGTTTTACATGGAATTGATTTGAACATTATGCCAGGAACAGTAACTGCGTTAGTCGGAGCGTCGGGCAGCGGGAAATCGACGATTGCCAAACTGATTGCAGGTTATTGGGATGTTACGGACGGTTCTATTAAGTTAGGGAATATTGATCTGCGAAATATTCCTGCGGAGCAGTTGACAAATCTTATTGCTTACGTTTCGCAAGACAATTTTCTCTTTGACGATACCATCCGCGAAAATATCCGAATGGGAAATCCCAAAGCCACAGATCAGCAAGTCGAACAAATGGCGAAAGCGGCAGGATGTGATGAATTTATCCGTGAGCTGCCCGCTGGTTACGATACAAAGGTGGGCGAAAGCGGCGGCCAGCTTTCTGGCGGAGAGCGCCAAAGAATTGCGATTGCCCGCGCTATGATGAAAAATGCGCCGATTATTATTCTCGATGAGGCGACCGCCTACGCTGACGTTGAGAATGAAGCAATTATGCAGGAAGCGATTGCAAAGTTGATTACAGGAAAAACCTTGCTTGTTATTGCACATCGGTTGTCTACAATTACGGACGCAGACAATATTGTAGTTGTTGAAAATGGTAAAATCGCGGCTCAAGGCCAACATTCTTATCTCTTAAAAAATTGTGACTTGTACCGCAAGATGTGGGCGGCCAATCAGGAAGCCGCAGATGAAAAGGAGACGGTATTATGATTCGGACATTAAGAAAAATATGGGCTTTCTCTGGTTCCAAAAAAGGCGTGTTGGCAAAGGCTCTTATCGCAAGTATATTAAATGCTGTTTTTGAATCGCTGCAATTCGGAGCTATTATGATTGCGCTTCAAACAATTTTAGGAAACCAGATCGTTAGCCATCCAGTTTTCGCTATTTCTGGCATTATGTTGATTAGTATTTTAGGAAAAGCTGCTACTGGCTTTTTCAGTAATCAGGGCATGACGGAAGCAGGTTACTATATGTGCGCTGAAAAAAGAACACATATTGCGGATTTGATGAAATATGTACCTATGGGCTATTTTAATAAAACAAGCATGGGGAACATTACCGCTGTACTTACTTCTGTTATGGGCGATATTGAAAATACAGCTCCCCGTTCCTTAATTCTGATGTTTGGCGGCTTTATTCAGGCTGTTATTGTATCTGCTGCATTACTATTTTTTGATGTGCGGATTGGTCTGGTAATGCTTATTGGGATTGTATGTTTCTTGTTTGCTACTTCTCTCTATAATAAGCGTGTAGGTAAAAATGCCCCTCAAAAACAAAAAGCGCAGACAGAACTTGTAAAAAATACAATGGAGTTTTTAGGAGGAATCAGTGTTATTAAATCCTTTGGGCTAAAGGGCCGTAATTCTAATATTATGCGTTCTGTTGAAAACAGTACAAAGGAAAACCTGAATCTGGAATATGCGATTATCCCTTTTACCATGTTTCAGGAAATGATTCTTTATGTGTTTGATATAGCAATTATCGCATTGGCAATCAGTTTTTATTTTTCTGGCACAATGGCTTTAGCAGACTGTTTGTTAATGATTGTTGCTGCGTTTATGGTATATGCTTCTCTGCTCTCGGCTGGAAATATGGTTGCAGCATTGGGCCTGATGGATGTCGCTATGGAGCAAGTAGAAGCCCTTGATAACACGCCGCGTATGGACTTTAATGGAAAAGAAATCTCGGTAAAAAATACAGATATTACTCTCTCTGATGTTTCCTTTTCCTATGACAAGAGCGAAACCTTACAACATATATCGTTCCGTATTCCATCCAAAAGTTTTACAGCGATTGTAGGGCCATCCGGCAGCGGAAAGTCAACCCTTTGCCACTTGATTTCCCGATTTTGGGATGTGAACCACGGCAGCGTTAAGTTAGGCGGAATTGACATCCGTGATTATACTCTGGATAGTTTGCTGGCGAATATAAGCATGGTCTTTCAAAATGTTTATTTGTTTCAGGATTCTGTAATAAATAATATCCGCTTCGGAAAAACAGACGCTACAATGGAGGAAGTAGAAGCGGCTGCGAAAGCAGCTTGTTGTCACGATTTTATTATGTCTTTACCCAATGGATATGAAACAATCATTGGTGAGGGCGGCTCTACTTTATCTGGTGGAGAGCGTCAGAGAATCTCGATTGCCAGAGCTATTTTGAAAAATGCGCCTGTGATTATCCTCGATGAAGCGACTTCCAGCATTGATCCAGAAAATGAGCGACAGCTTCAAATGGCGATTGAGGCATTAACAAAAGAAAAGACAGTGATTATGATTGCACACCGTTTGAAAACGATTCGTGGTGCCGATCAGATTATTGTGCTGGACAAGGGAAAGATCGTTCAGACTGGTACGCACAAAGAATTGCTTGCACAGTCGGGAATTTACTCTGATTTTATCGCAATTCGGCAAAAAGCAATCGGTTGGAAACTGACTTAACCATGAAAACGAAAAATGAAAAACTCCGAATAGCCTTACTTAATGCCGGTAAAAATGAGTTTTTGGCACATGGATATAGATCTGTTTCTATCAGAAATATAGCAGCAAAGGCAGGGGCTACAACAGGAGCTATCTATGTATATTTTGAAAATAAGGAAGGTCTATTTCATGCCTTAGTAAAAGATACCGCCCAAGAGTTATTGGCATTTTGGAGACAAATGGCCGCCCGAAGTACACGGATTGTAAGAAATGGTTGTGGTTATGTATTATGAGAAAGAAAAATATGATAAAAAATTCGAACTGCTTTGGCGTAAGATGCAAAAAGAAAAACTGGTCAAACATTCGCTGGAAGAAATTAAAAATTCAGATCTATTCAAATATTCTCCATATAAAGAATTGAACGACAACCAGCGGAAAGCAGTAGAAGATATACTTGCGCAGATTGAGAGTGGAAATGTGAATCGTGTAGTGGTAAATGGAATGCCGGGAAGTGGTAAGACAATTGTGGCGGTATATCTTATGAAATACCTGGCAGATAGCGAAGAATTTGCCGGGAAAAAGATTGGATTCGTTGTGCCGCAGACTTCGCTCAGAAAGACGATGAAGTTCATCTTCCGAAGTATTTATGGATTGACGCCATCACAGGTACTGTCCCCGTCTGATATTACGAAGAAAAAATATGATATCTTACTGGTCGATGAAGCACACAGACTTCATCAATATAAAAATATTTCCTATAGGGGAGCTTTCAAGAAAAGCTGCGAGCGGCTGGGCATGACGACGGATGCAGACGAATTAGACTGGATATTAGAACAATCAAAGTGTGCAGTGTTATTCTACGATTACAATCAGGTGGTTGGTCCGTCGGGCATTGATTATGAGCGGTTCGAAGAAAAAATGAGAAATCCATATAAAAAACATACGATATCGTATTTCACCCTTGCGACGCAGATGAGGGTGCAGGGAGGTAATGACTATATTGCATTCATAAAGGAGCTATTGGCCGGAGACGCTGACCGGAAGTATCATTCGAAAAAATATGATTTGAAATTATATTCCGATTTTTCAAAATTTGAGAAAGATATGTATGCCAAAGAGGAAGAAACAGGGCTTTCCCGAATGGTAGCAGGATATGCATGGCCATGGATCAGTAAAAATGACCGGAGCAAAAAGGACATAGGATACAAGGTGTAAAACGAATGTGGAATCATTGTACAGAAGGATGGGTTCATACAAGAGAAGCAATCGATGAGGTGGGATGTATTCATTCCATTCAAGGTTATGATCTGAACTATGCGTTTGTTATTCTCGGAAATGATATTGGATATGATAAAACAACAGGACAGATCATTATCCGGCCAGAATGTTATTTTGATAAAAATGGTAAAATAACGGCATCATATGAAGAACTGAAAGAATACATCACAAATGTGTATTATGTGCTGATGACCAGAGGAATCAAAGGAACATATTTGTATGTGTGCGATGATGAATTAAGAGAATACTTTAGTAAATATATCGAAGAGGAAAACTAAGATGACAGAAGAAACAATTAAAGAAATACTAAAATTCAGAGATGACAGAGACTGGAAACAATTCCACAATCCGAAAGATCTGGCAATCTCCATTTCGCTGGAGGCAGCAGAGCTACTGGAAGTATTCCAGTGGAGCGGTGCGGATATCTCAAATGAAGGAAAACAGGAAAAGATAAGAGAAGAACTGGCGGATGTTGTGAATTATTGTGTCTTGATGGCAGATGCCTGCGGACTGGATCTGGATGAGATCGTGCGGGAGAAGATCAAGGTGAATGCAAAGAAGTATCCGGTGGAGAAGGCTAAGGGGAAGAGTGCGAAGTATGATAAGCTGTGATTGAACCGGAGGTATAGAAAATAGTCATTGACAGACATTTATACATGAATTATTATTTTAATAACGCAATGCGTCTGGAAGGTGATCTGATGAGTCGAGGAAAAGAAGTAAAAGAATTACGGGAAAAAATGGGAATGAACAGGAGAGAGTTTAGTGATTATTATGGTATACCGTATCGTACTGTTCAAGATTGGGAAGCTGAGAAGAGAGAACTTCCGGAGTATCTTTTACGTTTGATGAAATATCGGGCGGAAGTGGAATATATGATGAAAAATAAGTCGTAAGACTTATTTTTTTACTGATAATATAACGCAACGCGTTAACTATGAGGAGAGATAAAATATATATGAAGAAGGAAAATATTATTGACATAATTACAGATGAGGATGGAAGAAAAATAGTTGTAATTACAGATATACGATTTAAAGGGAAGAGAAATATCGATTGGGAAGATGTTGAAAATTATTTGAAGGAATATGTAGGAAAGTGTTATGAAGTTGTTGAAACAGCGGATCAAGTCTTTATTGGAAATGATTTTCCGGCAGAATTAAAAGGATCTGAAGATACAAAACGATTGTGTGGTGCTAATGCAAAAGCCAAAGCAAATGCGACACAGAAAATTCCTACGTTATTGAAATGTGCAACTAACAAACGATGGCAGGAAAATTTTAAGGGGAAGCATAAAGTTGATGCAAAATATGGCTGGTATCGTTTTACAACTAGGTTTGCATTACCTGTTTATAGTAGTGATTTAAAAGAGGTGGAACGATTTAATATATACAGGATAGAAATGTTAATTCGGCATGCAGCTGATGGAAATCTATATTTATATGATATGGTGAATATAAAAAAAGAAACGAGCACCCCGCTTAGGCAATAGCCGTACGGTAACAAACCCATTTCTTGTATATAATATTAATCTGTTTGTTAACAAAAGTCAACTATAAAAATCAAAAAGATGAAAGTTGTGAAGCTTAACTCAGTACAGTATAATTAATATATCATTTCAATTCAAAACATAATGTAAGGAGCACCCCTATGTCCACATCCCATAAAGAAAAAATAATCCGCGTCCTTCAACTTTTCCAGACCACCGATGAGAA
>ENA-OPVG01001674-OPVG01001674.1-human-gut-metagenome-genome-assembly--contig:-NODE-1674-length-15196-cov-5.892345_pt1 | contig 15196 bp, 18 predicted proteins | sample MGYA00241093_ERZ501975 | MGnify/ENA primary metagenome ERZ501975 (study PRJEB25962, sample SAMEA2042993) | human gut metagenome | biome: human gut; feature: human-associated habitat; material: faeces... | reverse complement strand
TATATGTGTCTATATTTTTATGTTAATTTTGTTGCTTTAATTTTTTGAACTGGGTAAAAACTATAACCTTTGCCATATTGTTTCCTCCTAAAATTATCTGGAGGTTTACACAGCCCCTCCAGAAAAATAATAAATTTTTTCTTGACTTTGCTGTGTAAAGTACAATAGATTAAGTATATTATAGCATATTTTTCTTTTAAAAGCAAATTTAACATAATATAGATATACTATTAAATAAATATAATGCGATTTGATTTTGTTCTTCTTTTGCCATTTCCATAATTTTAGCCATTGCAAACATTATAAAATGATATTTTGCAAAGTTTATTAAAGTAGTTCTATATTCTTCATCAATTTCTTTTAGCATACTATAAAAATACTTATACATCTCAGGTTTATCATATTTTAGATTAGTACAACTACTATCACTCATACATATTGCAAGCCTTAATTTATTTGTTAAGTCCATATCATTTATCAAATCTATTAAATATTTTACTTTTTCATTTTCCATATTTGATTTTCCTCCATATTAAAATCTTGTATCATTTTTCTTTTTATCTTTTAAATTAGCTATTTCATCTAATGTTTTTATTTTCCTTTTAATATTATTTGCTATCTCGTTATCGTTGTCATCCAAAATGCCATTTTTATATAAATCATCACTAACATATTTATAATGTTCATTCTTCTCAAATCCAATTTTATTTTGAAATTGTTTCATTAGACTACACCAAAATCCTTTGAATTTCTGTAGTTCTTGTTTTATCTTTTCTTTTTCAACTTGTAATTTGCTAATAATTTTGTCTTTAGTAGAAAGTTCCTTTTTCAGACTTCCAATTTCATTATTTTTTAATTCTATTTCATATTTAAGTGAACGATTTTCCTTTTCTATTTCATAAGCAGAATGTTCAAATTCATTAATCGCCATATTTAAGTCATTTACACTTCTAACAGTTTTAGTAATATCTTTTACATCTTTTGTATAATTTTTGATTTTCTGGACATCTTCACTTGAAATAACCATATTATTTTTGTTCAGTTTAGTAGGTTTCAAACTGCCTAGAATCTTGTCTATATCTTTACTGGTATTATCAAGTGCTTTAGTTTGAGTATTTGCTTTTTCGAGTTTTTGTCCTTTTTTAGCTAGTTGTTTCTTAATTTCTCTATAATTGCTCATATCTCTAACATTTATATCTTGATTTCTGCCTTTCTGCTTTTCTTTTAATCGTGTATTAACTTCATAAAACTTGTTATATGACTTAATACAAGCATTTCTCATTTTATCTTGTATTTCAGTTAGTGAAGTTTTTGTAAATATCTTACTTTTTCCAACTTGCTTTTTCATTACTCTAGTACAATTTTCTATTATTGGAACACCAACAATATGCATATGTGGAGAGGTTTCATCAAAATGAATTGTTGCATTTGCTATTTTAAAAGTTGGTACAACTTTAATTAAATCTTTGACTTGCTCATTATATACATCAATCATTTTTAGTCTGTATTCGTTGTCTTTATCATTCCAAAAATCCATATCTCCAAGTTCTATTATAATTTCACAAGCTATATCATTCTGTGAATCACATACTTTTTTGAAGTAATCTTCAATTTTTCTATCTTCACGAGTTTGCTTTTGGTTATATTCTAATCTTGCTTTTTCAAATTCATCTAAATATACTTGCTTAACATCATTTACAATATCATTTGTTCCATAAATCGTTCTAATTAACTCTCTTTGATTATCATAATCTCTTAAGTTGTGTTTATTTACATCAGACAGGTCTTTTGCATTTTGAATTGCATTATTTGATAGAGAAGTAGTACCAGATAGATTTTCTTTTGTAACTTTCTTTGATAATTTGATTTTGTTTTTGTCGCTATCTAAGTAAAAAGAATATGCTAATTCTTGCTCCATAAAAGCACCTCCTTTGAAATTTCTTCGAAGCAGAGGACTTTGGCTTTGCCATAAGTCCTAACCCAGTAGGATTAAGTTAAGTACACTTTATAAAAATTTGTATTTATAGACAGCTAAACAAATATAAAATTATAGTTCTAAAAGTAGTAAAATTGAATTTTAGGAGGATTTTATTATGGTAGAGATAACTTATCACAAAGAAGGAGATTTTTTCATTCCTGACTTATATTTAGAAAAAGAAGATTACGAAAATGATTATATTATTGGAAAATATGGACATTTAAGATTAGAATATTTAAAAAATCATAAAAAAGCTGAATATATAATAATGTTTATGAATAAGACTTTACGAAAACATATTGTAGAAACTGATAAACAAGCTAAAAGAAAATTTGATATACTTATGAAACAAATGCTAGAAAAAAATCCTATTAATGAAAACTTGAAAAATACTGACCATTTAAAATGGACTGGACTTATGAATAATTATAGATATTTAGCAGAAGAAATTATATTTAAAGAATTAATATATTGCTGATTTCAAAATTCATACAAGTAAAATTTGCAATTTTATGTAAAATGATGTATAATATATATTATACAAGTGTAGTTTCCTATTTTTTCATCTTAGGTAAGACTGCACATAGCAAAAAATATTTTTTATAGGAGGACAATAGTATGTTTTATCCAGAAGATTTTAAGAATAGAGTAAAGAAAGCCTATCCCAATTGGGATGAATTGCATCGGCGACTTGATGAAGGTGATGTCTTTGTAGGGTGTTATCTCGATGACAGTTGCTCTACAGGAATCTCTTTTGAGACAATTTTGTCTGCAACTTCTCTTGAAGAACTGAAGAACAAAGCAAGAGTTGGGCAGGAAAAGGTTGCTATTTATAATGAGTGGTGTAGGCTTCGAAGAGAACAGAACTAGTGGGTAAAATAGTGGCACACATGTAAAAATGTGTGCCATTGTCTATTTATTTTCAATATATTTTGTAATATATTCTTCTAATATAGCTTTATCGCGTTTAATAATAAATTTTGTTGAATATACACTGTCATATTTTGAAGCTACTAATTCATTAAAACATTTGCTTATTGATTTCAATGCTACTTGTGGAGATAGCCAGATTAATTCTCCGCCTTCATCAGTTTCTTTTTGCGTTAAATGAAGTTTTTTTGTATCATTTACTACTTTACTTATAAAAACATGTGAAGTTTGAATAAAATTCATTTTGGATTTTATTTCTTCTGTGTATCCCATATAAGTTATGATTTCTACATTACAACCAGTTTCTTCTAATACTTCTCTCTTAAAACATTCTTCTTTAGTTTCATTTTCTTCCATTCCTCCACCAGGCAACTTATATTCATTTTTATTTTTTTTATAAAATATAGCTATTTCATCATTATCATTAAGAACAATTCCTCTTGAAGCAACTCTAGTTAAAAGCCCTTCGTAGTTTATTATTTCTTCTCCAATTTCTTTATCTGTAATTCTTGCAATTAAATCCATTAATTTCGCCTCTTTTCTAAAATTATATTAATTTTAGAAAATAATAACATAAGATTTAAGATATTACAACGAAAACAGCAAAATTTTGAGGTTATTATTTACTTTTATTTCCAAAAAGCAAAAAATAAGCCGACTAAATCGACTTATATATTGTGAAATGATATTCACTTTTTTGTTTTCTTTAAAGTCACTTGTTGTAATACTTTCAAGTGGTTCGACGGAAACGCATTATGGAGCCTTAACTATACACGTTTACGAAATTAAGACTATAAGATTTGATTAAATCTCTCTGATAAATCAATTATATCAAAGATTAAGATTATTACAATACTTTTGATAAAATATCCTATATCTATTTAAAAAAATGTCAAAATATGTTATTATTATAATAGTTTTGTATCATTAAGATTATGATACTTTTTTTATTGGACATAAAATAAAGGAGGGATAATATGTCAGTAAATACTTATTTAAGTGACTCTGCTTCTAATTTAGTGCTTTCTACAAAAGAAAAAGAAAGCATCACTACTTCTATTAATACGTTAGAAATAAGATTGGAATCATATTTCGGTGCCAATATTGAAGAAAAATTTAAGTTTGGTTCTTATACAAGAGTAACTATTCTCCCAAGAAAAGTTGATGAAGAATCAGATGTTGACTATATGGTTGTATTTGATAATTCTAATAATTATACTCCACAAACTTTTTTAGACAGGTTAAAAAGATTTGCAGAAACAAAATATTCTACATCCGAAATTTATCAATCATCACCAACTATAGTATTAGAATTGAATAATATAAAATTTGAATTAGTACCCGCTTACAAAAACTGGGGAACATATTATATACCAGATGGTAAAGGCGGATGGATGCCGACATATCCTAATGATTTTAATAATACACTTACTGAGACAAATAATAATAATTCATATAAAATAAAGCCATTAGTTAGATTAATTAAACATTGGAATATAAATGTTAATTATCGCGATTTAACATCATATCGTATAGAGGAATGTATTGCAAATAATATGAAATATTCATATATTACTTGTACTAGCTATACAGATTATGCAAAAAAGGCTTTTAATGAATTAAAAAATTTAACATATGATGCAAGTATCACTAATAGAATAAATCGCGCAATAGAAAGAATTGATAAAGCGTTAGAGTATGAAAATGATGGAATGCCTTATTCTGCTTTATCTGAAATAAAAAAAGTATTTCCAGAGGTATAAGTATGGATGAATATATTAATGATGTTGATAAAGATTTTAGATTATGTATTAAGTTAGAAAAACTATTAAGTATATTTTATTATGTTAGTGTTGTCATATCTTTAATTCTAAGTATTAAATTTAATAATATATTATGTGTTACTCTAATTGTACTACACATTTTATATATAATAGGAGATACCATAAATGATATGATTTTCAAAAATTTTGCGGAGAATGAAAGAAGAAAAACTTTATTATCTAATGCATATGGAAGTGAACTTACTGACAAAAAAACAGTAGGATATTATAACAATAACGAGAAGAATTCAATAAAAAAATTAGGAGTAAATGTATTTGAAAGTACATTCTTTACTAAAAGTAATACGAATATAATGATTAAACAAAATACTATTAAAATAATTATTGATGTTATAATATGGTTGGTAATAATTTTAATAATGAAAGATAAAAATATTGTTTTATGCATTACTCAGAGTATATTTTCATCAGAAATATTAATTAGTTATTTTAAATTGTTATATTTTAACAATAAAGTTAATGGGATATATAATAACCTATTTACACTTTTTGTTACTAACAAGTATTCTAATAAGAACGAGTCACAGTTATTAAAATATGCTTTTGAATATGAATGTTTAAAAAGTTTTGCCCATATGTTATTATCTTCAAGTAACTTTAATAAAAATAATACAAAATGGACAGCAGATTGGGAAACTATTAAAAAGAAAATTAAATAAAGGAGAAAAATAATATGAAACAAGAATTAGTAAGAATAAACTCTATGGATGAAATAGAACAACCAGGGATTTTATATATACCTGATAAAACAACTGATAAGATAGTAATTCATGTACATGGATTAAATGGTAATTTTTATGAAAACAGATTTTTAGATACATTAGCAAAATCGTATACAGATAAAGGATATGCATTTTTAACATTTAATAATCGTGGTAAAGATTTTATTGCAGAATTACTTAAAGGTGATGGTTTTACTGTTATAGGTGGAAGTCTAGAAAGATTTAAAGACTGCATATTAGATATTGAAGGTGTAGTAAGTTGGGTTAAACAAAAAGGTTATAAAGAAATAACTCTTGAAGGACATAGTTATGGATGTAATAAAGTACTATACTATTACAATAAAAAGAAAGAAGATTGTATAAATAAAATAGTTTTATTAGCGCCATGTGATATTCCTTCAGAAGGAAAAAAGTTTTTAAGTGAAGAAGAATATAATAAGGCAAAAGTAGAATCAACAAGATTAGTAAACGAAGGTAAAGAAAATGAATTAATAGATTTTTCTGTTATGGCTAATGGAAAAATTGCAGCAGGAACATATTATAATGATTTTTTACCAGGTGGAGAAAATGATTTTATTAGATACACAGAAGATATAAATGATATGAATGAAGTTCTTAATAGTATAGATATACCTGTATTAGTTGTGTTTGGAGATGCAGATGAATGTGTTCTAACTCAACCTATAGATAAAGTTAAAGTATATTTAAACAATAATATTAAAAATTGTAATATTAAAATTATAAATGGAGCTGATCATTCTTATTGCAACAAGTATGAAGAATTAGGAATTATAATAAGTAAAAATTTTTAAAGGAGAAATATAGTGATGAGTGATTTAGAATTTATGAGTAAATTTAAACCAGAAACAAGATGTATAAAAGAATTTGAACATTGGATTATTTGTATTAGAGGAAAACAAGCAACATTAGGTGATGCTGTTATTCTTTTAAAAAGAGAAACTCCTTCAGTTGCAAATATGCTTCCAGAAGAAGGTGCTGAATTTCCAAAAGTTATCAAATGGTATGAGGATGTTTGTACTAAGAAATTTGGTGCAGTAAAATTCAATTATATTATTATGATGATGAGAGATTATTTTGTTCATTATCATGCGTTTCCTAGATATGACAACGATATAAAATTATTTGATATTGAATGGAAAGATATAGATTGGCCAGGTGCTATTAATTTTAAAGGTGGAGTTGAACTTTCTGAAGAAAAGTTAGACGAAATTAAAAATTATATGAGTGAATAAAGTTAAAAGACAATGCTTAGATCGCATTGTCTTTGTCATTTTCAATTGGTATATATTTTTTAAGTGTAGTATTTTGTAATTTTAAATATTCAATTTTAGTTTCAATTGCTCGTTCATCTTCAAAATATCCAAGATAATGAAATCTATTTTTTACTTTAATTAAGCATTCAATATTTTCTTCTAGTGCTTTAGCAATATTCTCTATAATATACTCATCTTTTTTAGGCTTTGGTTCTTCTTTAACTTCTGGAATTTTAATCTCATATCCTATAATTAAATTTCTAATATATTCAGACTGAGATAAGTTCAATTTTGAAGAATCTCTTTTTAAAATAAATTTTTCGTCATCACTTAAAAATACATTAATTTTATTATTTCTTATTCTCATAATTTAAGGTCTCCTTTCTAAAATTTAAGGGTATGGGAATTTCCATAATAGAATTTGTGCGGGAATACAAATTCAGTGCTTGCCAGACAAAATATGTGAGGACGTACTCACATAATTTCAGTATAAATTAGTTCTTTTAAAATTATTTCTTCTGCTGTATTTTTATAATTATTCATTAATTTTACCCATTCAAGTTGGTTAATTTCTTTATTTCTTTCAGATAGTTTTTCATCTCTTTTTTTATAACTTTTCATTAACTTATTTAGCAAAGTTTCTGCATCTTTACTTACTGAAACAAGATGATTAGTAAGTTCATCTTTTATTAAAAGTGTAGTATAAAGTGATTTTTTACGTGCTTTTAAATAATCAAGTTTTAACATTCCATACTTATTAATTGGTCCTTTTTTATTATTTTTTAAAGTTAAATTTGGTAATTCATAATCACCAGTTCTTGTATATTTTAACTCCATAATTTAATCATTTCCTTTCTTGTTTGGTTTGTTAGGATTGTAAGTAACAATTCCATATTTTGTTTCAATATCTTCTTTATTTATAATTGATTTTGTTTTTATTTCAGTCAGTGATATTGGTACAATTCTTATAATTTTTTCATCTTTTTTAGGTGTAAACTCACCAATAATATTATCTGTATCTTCATCAATTTTTTCATAAAGCTGATACATTTTTGTTTCATAAAATTCATTCAATCTATCTAAATATTCCTGTACTTGTTCATTAGAAATATTCGGACTACCAATAATAAATTCTTCTTTACCATTTATCTCAACCGGTACTAATACATCTAATATTCCTTTATCTAAAAACTTCATTAGGTTATTAATATAACTCTTTCTAAAATTAATTTTATCTATATAAAGTTCATTGTTTTTATCTTTTATTAGAACAACGGATTCAATAAATTTGGATATAAATTCTTGCTTTTCATCTTTTGTTTTGCTTTCCCAATTTGTTTTAACAACGTCATTTAAAATTTCTAGTCTTATCATAGTTTCTCGTTCAATATCTCTATCTGCCATTAATTGTTGTGGTGTAAAAGATATATTATCTAGATTTAATAGTTCTGATTTCTTTTGTTCTAAAATTTCTAATTTTTCTTCAATTAGTTTATAATCTTCTGAAAAATCTTCCATTTCGACAATACCACTCATATATGCTTTTTTAATACGTTCTTTTTGTTTTATTAACCCATTAATCTCTTTATCTATATCATCAGTTTTTGTTGGATTGTGGTCTGCTAGAATAGGTAAAAAATACTTTTTAACTGCCATATCATACTCAACTAAATCATAGATAAATTGCATTAAACATTCTTCGATTTTATCTTCACGATAATTTAAATGACATTTTTCACAATTATAATACATATACTTTTTCTTCTTGCCACCAGAACCTTTACATTTCATTATTCTTCCACAAGTAGGACACTTAATCTTTTGAAAGAATAAATAAACTCTATCTCTAGTATAAGTTCTTTGATTAACTTCTTTTTGTCTTTGGCATTCTTCCCACATTGCACGTGATATTATTTGCTCAACAACATTCATATAAATAACAGGTTCTTTGTTTTCTTTTTTAGCAATTCTTTTATATTGCTCATAATCTCCCATATAGATTTTGTTATCAATTATCTTTTGAATAGTCGTGTCTTTCCATTTCTTTGGATTTAATAATTTTTCTTCATTAAAGACATTTGATATTTGTTGAAAACTTTTGCCTTCTAAATACATTTTAAATATTCTTTCAATAATAGGTTTTGTTGCTTCATCAACAATAGTTTTTTTATTGCCATCTTTCTTATATCCTAGTGGGGCAGGACCTGGTAAATGACTTGACTTAATTGCTCCATTAAGTCCAAATTTAGTTCTTTCCGATACAATTTCAATTTCTAACTGTGATAATACTGTTAGCATTCTTACAAAAAATCTTCCGTTAGCAGTAGAAGTATTAACATCATCTCTATCACAAACTAAATAACAATTATATTTTTCTAACTGAGAGATAAGTTCTTCTAAATCACGAACTGAACGAGTAACTCTATCTAGTTTGTAGGCTACAATATAATTAATTTTTCCGTTCCTCATATCTTGTAGCATCTCTTGAAATGCTGGTCTATGTTCCATATCTTTTGCAGATATTCCTGCATCTTCATAAACCTTAAATACTTCATAACCTTTAAATGCACAGAGTTGTAATAACTTTTCTTTTTGTTCTCCTAAAGAAAATCCTTCTCGTGCCTGATCCTCTGTGTTGACACGAATATAAACTGCTGCAATCATCCTTTCATTATTCATAATTTTTCCTCCTTTTCTTTTAATGAAAGGCACCAAAAAAGGTGTCACATAACAAGACACCTTATACTTTATATTGATTATTTACACGACAAAATAAACCAATATTATGGGAGTATATAAACTCTCAATTAATTAATGCCTTGCTATGTATTCTGATAAATCAGCAATGGGGATTTTCTTCTTTAAATTCCCAATATAAAAATGTTTTTGTTCATTGAAGAATAAATATAGTGTATCTCCAATAATTACTTTATGTGGCTCAACATATGCTAAATTTGTATGTTCCACAATTCTTAGGTGACCCTCAATAATCTGATAGGGTCTGTTATTAAATTTGCAAGACCAATTAATTTTGGTTTTGAGTTCATCACTCATATTGATTTTCTTTTTAATTATTTTAATCATATCACATCACACCTTCCTTTGCAATAACGCACAAAAAAATCAATCTTTTCAGATTGATTTAATCATTAACGTCACATTGGTGCGACGATTTTATCTTATGGAGCAGTTAAGCAACAGCTTACGAGCTACAACACTCTTTTTCAAAAAAAGATTATATAAAAATTTATATGAAATTGGGGATAGAATTATAAATAGAAGAAAAAATCAAAAAAGTAAGGAGGTCAACAAGGACACAAAGGAAATAATTTAGAAAAAGAAGATTTAGAAAAAATATAAAAAAAGAAAATATAAAAATAAATAAACCAATAGAAATAAATAAAAAGTCTAGAACCATACTATGGAAATTTTTTGGGTTTTATAGTAAAATACAATGGGTGATGAAATGAAAGTAAAAATTCTAGGTACAGGTTCCATCTATTCAAAATCAAATTGTGCTAGTTTGATAATTGAGAATAATATTTTAATAGATATTGGACCGGGAACAATCAAACAATTAATTAAAGAAAATTACGATTTAAAAGAAATAGATACAATTTTATTAACACATTTACATTCAGACCATATTTTAGATTTTCCTACATTTATTGTTAATATTGAAGTTTTGGGAATAAAACATAAAATTGATATTTATGCACCCAAAACTACAAAAGAAAAACTATTAACATTTATTAGATTAATGTATGGAGATTATTTTGACGAATTTGTTGATAAATATTTAAATTTTATTGAAATATTTGATGATTTTGAAATTGAAAATCATAATATAAAAGTTAAGGAAGTAGCACATAAGGGGATTGAAGCATATGGTTTTATAATTAATTCTAAATTAGGTGTAACTGGTGATAGTTCTTTATGTGATAATATAAAATTTATTTCAAAAAATTGTGATATTATGATATGTGATTGTTCACGAGAAATTGGTGATAAGTATCACATGGGAATTGATAATATAAAGGAATTACTATTGTACAACAAAAATTTGAAAATTATTCCAACCCATTTTAGAGATAATACTAGAGAAAAGTTAAAATTAATGAATTTAAAAAATATATTTATTGTTGATGATGGATATGAGTTTGAATTGGAGGATTAGTTATATGTCAATGGGGACGGAGTTTTTTGACAACATAAAAAATGAGATTATAGATAAATTTCGACAAATATTTTAAAATAATGTGGTATAATTTATATCAGTATTTATGACTTTTTACTCAATGAAAATAGTCTAAAAGAGGCTTAATAAATTTTAAATATACTATATTAAATTGTAAATTATTGAAATCAGTATTTATACTAACCTAAAAATGCGTCACCAGTGGTGACGCATTAAGTATTTAAACTCCCTATGTGGGAGTACAAATTTCAAATGGAGCGGATAAACTACAAGTTACGAACTTTGTTCTCTTTCTAGAAATATTATATATGAATTATTATTAAATTTCAATGGTAGTATAGAAAGATTTCAATATTTATTATATAATATATACATATGAAGTCTTAAATATATAAATGATTGGAGGAACTTAATGAGTAATGAATTAATAAATAATGATAACGAAATAAATAATATTTTTGATAATATCAAAGATTTAGTTATAAATAGTAGAAACAAAGTTTATCAGACTGTAAATACTGAAATGCTTAGCTTATACTGGAATATAGGAAAAGCAATTATGGAAATACAACAAGGTGATGAAAGAGCAAGTTATGGGGATGCAGTTTTAGAAAAGTTATCAGAAAAATTAACTAATGAATTTGGAAAAGGATTTTCCAAGAGAAATTTAGAAAGAATGAGAAAATTTTATATATGTTTTCCAATTGCGACAACAGTGTCGTCGCAATTAAGTTGGTCTCATTATTTGGAAATTATCAAAATTGAAGAAGAACAAAAAAGAAATTTCTATATAAAAGAAACTATTAACTCTAGATGGAGTGTTAGAGAACTTCAAAGACAAAGAGATTCCTTATTATATGAAAGATTAACTTTATCTGCAGATAAGGAAAAAATATTAGAACTATCTGAAAAAGGACAAATATTAAAAACAAGTAAAGATTTAGTAAAAGATCCTTTTGTATTAGAATTCTTAGATATAAAAGAAAATACTGATTATTTAGAATCAGATTTAGAAAAGAATATTATAGAACACTTAAAGGAGTTTTTATTAGAACTTGGAAAAGGATTTAGCTATGTTGGAAATCAAGTAAGATTAACATTAGAAGAAGACCATTTTTATCCTGATTTAGTATTTTACAATCGACTTTTAAGATGTTTTGTAATTATTGATTTAAAAATAGGAAAAGTATCTCATCAAGATATAGGGCAAATGCAAATGTATGTTAATTATTATGATAGAGAAATAAAACAAAGTGATGAAAATTCAACAGTAGGAATATTGCTTTCGACAAATAAAAATGAAACTGTTGTAAAATATACATTGCCTGAAGATAATAAGACAATTTTTTCTTCAGAATATAAATTACATATGCCAACAGAACAAGAATTAATTAGTGCTGTTGAAGAAGAAAAGAAAAATTTTGAATTAAACGATGAAATTTAATTATGGCGAATATGCTATATGAAAAAATATTAATGAAATAAAACCTACTAACTTTTGAAGTCAGTAGGTTATTTTCAAATGGAACGGTTAAACAATAGTTTACAAACTAAGTCCTCTTTCTAAAATAATTATATATGAATTATTATTAAATTTCAATGGGAGTATGGAAAATTTTGATATTTTATTGTACAATATATTCAAAATAAATTTAAATTTATATAAGGAGGCATAAAATGGATGCAAATTTATGGACACAATTACTTATAGCAATAGTTCCTGCACTTATTACTGGTGTTGGAAGTTTAATAATTGCTCTTAAAAAATGTAAAAATGAAATTAATACTCTTGAAACTAATAATAAACACGAAATAGAAAAGTTAATGAAACAACATGAAATAGATATTGAGGCATTGAAAGAAAAACATAAACTTGATATGGAAACTAAAGAAAAAGAGCATAAATTAAAAATTGAAGAAATAAAAGTTCAAAATGAACAAGAAATATTAAAAAGGGAAAAAGAATTATCTAATTCTGCAATGTACTCTATGATGAGAGATGCAACAAAGGATTTGTTTACTGGAATATTTAACTCACCTGAATTTAAAGAAGAAATGAGTAAAAAAATCAAAGAGGGATTTAATAAAAATAATTAATTTAGGAGGAAAAAATGAATAAACAAATAACATTAGATTTAATAAAAAAATTTAGTAAAAAATATAATAATAATTCATTAAATAAAATAATAGAAAATGCAATAACGAAGAATGGTTTAGAAAATTCTTGCATAGACAATAACATAATAATAGAGAATCAACCAATCTTTAATATAGAATTACCAGAAGGAAAAAGGTATGATCAAAAAGATAATTATAGATGTTGGATTTATGCAGGATTAAATTTTATAAAATATAATATTGCACAAAATTTAAAAATTAATTTGAAAAATTTTGCTTTATCTAATAATTATATTGCATTTTTTGATAAACTAGAAAAATCAAATAATACATATGAAAATATTATAAATTTAAAGAATACAAATTGGGATTATATCAATAAAAATCAAATTTTAGATTATGGAGTAAGAGAAGAAGGATGTTGGCAGTGGTTCAAATCGATTGTTGATAAATATGGATTAATGCCTTATGAATATATGCCAGATGTATTTGAAAGCTTAAATTTTGAAAAGATAACCACCTTATTTGATGATAAAGTAAAAAAAGATTGTATAAAGTTAATAAATGCTAAGAAAGAAAATAAAACTATTGTTGAATTAAGGAAAATAAAGGAAGAATTTTTAGAAGAAAACTATACATTTTTATCAAAAGTTTTAGGACAACCATTATCAAAATTTGATTATGAATATAAAGATAGAGATTCTAAATATATAAAATTTGAAAATTTAACTCCTATGAAATTTAAAAATAAATTTCTAACAATAGATTTAAATGATTTTGTATCTTTATCTAGTTTGAAAATGTACAACAAAGAATTTTATAAATTATATAGAAAACCAATATGGGGTAATGTGCATGAAAAAAGTTATATTGAATTTTTAAATTTACCTATAGAGGAAATAAAAGAATTATCTATTAAACAATTAAAAGACAATATGCCTGTATATATAGGAATAAATATAATGAAATATAGAGATATAAAATCAGGTGTATTGGACACTAGATTATATAATTATAAGGAAACATTTAGATTTGATTTGTTAAATAAAGAAGAAGCATTAAATACAAATGATATATATTCACATCATTGTATGACAATTTGTGGAGTGAATTTATTAGAAGACGGAAAATCACAAAGATGGAAAATTGAAGATAGTTATGGGGATGAAAAGAAATTTAATGGATATTACATTATGAATGATAATTATTTTAATGAATTCTTATTACAAGCAGTTATAAATAAAAAATATTTATCTAAAGAACAATTAGAAATGCTAAATCAAGATGCAATTGAATTTGAAATAAATGATCCATTTTAGTTTTTTAATCTAATACAAAAAAGGGTATGGAAATTTCCATAGTAGAATTTATGCGGGAGTATAAATTCAGTGCTGGCTAGACAAGAACATTACTCCCAAATTAAGAAAAATATAAAAAGAGGATTAAATTATTTTGATAATTTTTTCCTCTTTTTTGAAGATTATTTATATAAAAACATATTCATTCAAGACAATTTCTTCTGCTGTATTTTTATAGTTATTCATTAATTTTGTCCATTCTAACGGATTTAATTCTTTGCTTTTTTCAGACAGTCTTTCATCATTCTTAATATAATTTTCCATTAGTTCCTTATAATAATTCTCACAAGATCTACTTTCTAAAAGAAGATGATGAGTTAATTTATTTGTCATCAATAAGGTCTCATAAAGAGCTTGTTTATTTTGGGCAATAAAGTGTAATCTTAACATTCCATATCTTCCAATTCTCCCATAATCTTCATCTTTTTCTAAATATAAATCTGGTAATAAATAATCTCCTTTTTTTGTATAAGTAACTTTCATTTTTTATCATTCCTTTCTCATTTAAATTTCATTAATTAATTCATTTTTAGGTACTAATATTAAAATATCTTTAATAACATTTTTCTCAATATACGGACAACTAACAATGCCATCTATATATAAATGATTTTGTGATTTACTAATAAATTCTTCTAAAAATTCATTAGAATATTCTTTGTTTTTCATTTTCATAATTGATAAAATATCATAGCTTGATTTCATATTTTTCAAATCATTTTCGTTAATTTCTTTATGAAATTTAATTCCAATATTATTATCATTTATAATTGT
>ENA-OPVG01001649-OPVG01001649.1-human-gut-metagenome-genome-assembly--contig:-NODE-1649-length-15355-cov-4.602810_pt1 | contig 15355 bp, 10 predicted proteins | sample MGYA00241093_ERZ501975 | MGnify/ENA primary metagenome ERZ501975 (study PRJEB25962, sample SAMEA2042993) | human gut metagenome | biome: human gut; feature: human-associated habitat; material: faeces... | reverse complement strand
AGGACATACCGAATTAGTTGGATTAATGGCTTACCCGATCCGTCATACACAGTCTCCGACCACCCACAACCTTGCCTATGACAAGAATGGCGACGATGTTATCCAGCTTGCGTTCGAGGTAGACAACGATACCCTGGAAGCAGCGGTTGAGAGTATCCGTGCGCTGAAGATGCTGGGTTCCAATATCTCCATGCCGAACAAGACCGTCGTTCACAAATATCTGGATGAGGTAGACGAGGCTGCAAAGCTGTGCGGCGCGATCAACACTGTAGTCAACACCCGTGACAAAGACGGCAATGTAACCGGATACCTGAAGGGTTACAACACTGACGGTATGGGCTACTGGCAGGGAATCAAGGAAGAAGGCATTGATTTCAAGGGAATGAAGATGGTTCTCATCGGTACCGGCGGTGCAGCAACCGCTATCGCAGTACGCGGCGCACTGGACGGCATTGCAGAGCTGCATATCTTCAATATCAAAGATAAATTCTATGCACGCGGCGAGGAGATCGTTGATATCATCAACAAGAACTCTAACTGCAAGGCCGAGATGCATGACCTGGGCGATCTGGCACTCTTAAAAGAGAAAATGCACGAAGCAGACATTTTCTGTGATGCAACCGGCGTTGGTATGCACCCGCTGGAGGATCTGTCCAATATCCCGGATCCGTCCTATTTCCGCAAGGATCTGATCGTAACTGATACGGTATATGCACCGCGTGAGACCGTGATGATGAAGCAGGCCAAAGAAGCTGGCTGCACCCGTGTATACAACGGCATGAGCATGATGCTGTTCCAGGCGCTGATCGCGATTGAACTGTATACAGGAAAATCAACACCGGTGGATTACATGAAGGAGAAGCTGGGAATCTAATTAAACGATAGCCCCCACAGTTATACCTGCTATTCCGCATTAGCACTTGCGTTCATATCCTGATTCGGGTATAATAATAAAACACACTTTCAATGTAAAGTGCAAAAGTGATTTGAATGAATACAAGTGAAGAAGGATGAGACAGATGGATGAATTAAAGAAGCTGCGAAATGATTTGGACATGTGCGACGAGATTCTGATCGATGCCCTGCGGATGCGCTGCCAGATTATCCAGGAGATTACAAATTATAAACAGAAAAACGGACTTCCGATTTATCAGGCAGAGGAGGAAGAGCGCAAGAAGAGCAAGATGCTTGCGAAGCTGGATGATTATGAATACAAAAAGTCAATCATGGCAGTTTACGACAGCGTCCTCTACCGGAGCAAACGGATCCAGTCCCATGAGTTGTTTGGATTCAATATTTTCCTGATCGGATTTATGGGAGTCGGAAAGAGCACCGTTTCGAATTCACTGCAGAATACCTTTGCGATGGATGTGGTGGAAATGGATGAAATGATCGCGAAAAAGAACAACATGAGCATTTCCGAGATCTTCGATCTGCACGGCGAGGAATATTTCCGCAACGAGGAGACAAACCTGCTTAAAGAGGTAGGAAACGAGAAGAACAAGATTGTATCCTGCGGCGGCGGCGTAGCGATGCGCGAGGTCAATGTACAGGAGATGCGAAAGAGCGGCAAGGTTATACTTCTGACCGCGAAGCCGGAGACGATTCTGGAGCGTGTCAAAGAGAACCATGACCGTCCGCTTCTGGAAAATAATAAGACAGTGGAATATGTTTCCGAACTGATGGAGAAGCGCAGACCGGCGTATGAAGCGGCAGCGGATATTGTGATCGCGACCGATGGAAAATCAGCGAATGAGATCTGCGAGGAGATCATTGCACAGGTGAAGAAGTTTAAATAATGTGACTGCTCAGAAAGTTCTGACAGAGAAAACGAAAGGGGAAAAAAGATGTCGAATCATATCACAGGACACACAGGTTTACTTTGTTTACTGGGAAGCCCGGTCGCACACAGTGTTTCGCCGGAGATGCACAACGAGGCGTGCAGCCAGTTGGGTCTGGATTATACATATCTGGCGTTTGATGTGCCGGAAGAGAAGATGCCGCAGGCGGTTGAGGGACTGCGGACGATGGGCGCGCGCGGCTGGAATATCACGATGCCGGGCAAAAATATCATGTGCAAGCTGGCAGACAAGGTTTCACCGGCTTCCGAGATTTCCGGCGCCTGCAATACGATTGTCAACGACGACGGTGTTCTGACTGCTTATACGACCGATGGCGTCGGATTTATGCGTGCAGTTGCAGAAAATGGTGTAGACATCATTGGCAAGAAAATGACGCTTTTAGGCGCTGGCGGTGCCGCAACCGCGATTCTTGTACAGGCAGCTTTAGACGGCGTGGCAGAAATTAACGTATTTAACGTCAAGGACGCGTTCTATCCGAGAGCCGAGGAGATTGTAAAGAAACTGAACGAGCGCACAGGGTGCAAGGTAACCCTGCATGATTACTCCGATCCGGAGATCCTGCGCCAGTCCATCGCAGACAGCGCGATTCTGGTAAATGGTACTTCCGTCGGCATGGCTCCGAAGACAGACAACACGATCATTACTGATACAACGATGTTCCACAAAGACCTGTTCGTATTCGATGTCATCTACAATCCTCAGGAGACCCGTTTACTGCGCGAAGCAAGAGCGGCAGGCTGCAAGACCAGCAACGGTATGTACATGCTTCTCTATCAGGGCGCTGCATCCTTTGAACTCTGGACAGGGCAGCAGATGCCGGTGGAGATCATTAAAGAGAAATATTTTACAAAATAGGATTTGAAGAACGGCACACCGCATTCTCGTTACTTAGTGATGAGAATGCGGTGTGCCGTTTTTCATCATTTATAAACCTTTATGCCCACAAATCTGCTCCTTCAGCACACTCATCAGCACTTTCATATCAATCGGCTTCGCCACATGATCATTCATTCCGGATTCCAGCGCCCGCTCTTTATCCTCTGTAAATGCATTCGCTGTCATCGCAACGATCGGAATGCCAGCCTTCTTCTTATCCGAAAACCGCCGGATCGCCCGCGTTGCCTTGTAGCCGTCCATGATCGGCATCTGGATATCCATCAGAATCAAATCATAATAATCTTCCGGCGCTTTTTGCAGCATTTCCAGGCAGGCAACCCCGTCATTTGCCCGTTCGACCAAAAGCCCCTCGCGGGTCAAAAGTTCGATGGAAATTTCGGCGTTCAGATCATTATCCTCCGCAAGAAGAATCCGGCAGCCGGATAGAGCCTGGGCAGCTGTTTCATCGAATGCGGTAGGCTCTGTTTCCTCCCGCGAGGAAATCCGGCATGGGATTCGGACGGTAAACGTTGAACCTTCTCCGAGCTTGCTCTTTACCTCGATCGTTCCATGCATCAGATCCACCAGATTTTTCACGATTCCCATGCCAAGCCCGGTGCCTTCAATGCCGCTGACGGTGGAAGAACGCTCCCGTGAAAATGATTCAAAAATATGCGACTGGAATTCCTCGGAAATGCCGATGCCGGTATCGGTGATTGCGATTTCTGTGATACACCAGCCGTCCGTTTCACCAGGCTCCTGGCGGAGGGCACAGGAGATCGTCCCGCCCTTGGCGGTATATTTGATCGCATTGCTCAAAATATTCAATACAATTTCGGACATATACGTCGTGTCAATGTAGATATATGGGTACGAAATGTCCTTGGTCACATGAAAATGCTGCTGTTTTTCTTCCAGGGCAGTCTGAACCATGACGATACAGGAATCAAAACTTTTCTCAGTCTGGACGGAGGTTTCTTCAATGTGTACCTGGTTATTCTCAATCTGTGAAAACTGAAGAATATTGTTGATGATAGAGAGCATCTTTTCACCGGAAATATGGATCTTGTCCATATATTCACCGATTTTTTCCGGTTCCTGCAGATGGTTTCTGGCAAGTTCTGCGTAACCGAGGATCGCATTCATCGGTGTCCGGATATCATGCGACATATTGAACAGGAAGGTCGATTTCGCCTTGTTGGCTGCCTCTGCTGCTTTTGCGGTCTGTTCCAGAAGCTGATGCTGGGTGAGTTCTATGGATTTCTGTTTCTTTGTAAAAAAATAGGAAATAACAATTAGCAGAAGTGCTATCATGCTCGCGGCAGCGGCGATTCCAAAGGAGGAACGGTTGATCGCCTCAATCGATCGGTAAGTGTCTTCCATATCAATCTCGATACAGAGGGCACCGAGAATGTCATTGGTTCCGTCGGAGGCAATGACCGGATAGCAGGCGGTAAAAATATGCCCCCATGTGGTATCAATGATCTTTTGTGAGTGGATCGTTTTGCCGGAGAGGGCAGCTTCCAGATACGGAACCATTTCCTCTTCCAGGTAGGTGCCCGGATAAGCAAAATCTGGTGCTTCCAGATCCAGGCCATCGATCAGGTAGATGGGTTTTCCGCCCGGTCCACGCTTGGCAGTGTATAAGTAGCGCGTCGAATTGAGGCTACGAAACTCATTTAAATAAGACTGCAGGCTTCGATACTGCGCGGAGCGCATATCGGATTTTGTATTGATCTGTTCAAAATCTGCCCGCGTCAGCCGGCTCGATATCGCCCGGTGAACCGCGTCCGAACAGGAAATATTCCGTTCTACGGCGGCGCTCAGGGTGATGCGGCTGTTGCTTTTCAGCAGTGCAACGGTGTATAAGGAAATGAAAAATACTGCCAGAATAAGCAAAAAGGTAAAGTTAAAGGCATGATAAGAAAAGCTTCTTGATGGGATATTTTCGTTGGATGGATGATTCATAAGTTAGATTCAACTTTCATGTAAATGCAGGGTTTATAGTTAAAAAACAGATCGAGTTGTTGATAATAAATATAACATAAAACAGGTAAATCGGCAAGAAAGATATGTTTACATGAAAATTTAAAAAAAAGTTTTCACAAATTCTTTACAAAAAATTAGCACTCAACTCTTGACAGTGCTAACAACAAGTGTTATATTACTGCTAGAACAAAAGAAGACCAAAAGGTTTTCACAGATTGTTCGAAAGGAGGCAGGTTTATGAATATCAGTAAATTTACCCAGAAGTCTCTGGAAGCCGTTCAAAATACGGAAAAGCTGGCGTATGAATATGGAAACCAGCAGATTGATCAGGAACATTTGCTGTACAGTCTTTTGACTGTGGAAGACAGCTTGATTTTTAAATTAATAACAAAGATGGGAATCTCGGGCGACCAGTTCCGTGATGAGGTGCAGCAGGCGATTGGAAAGCTGCCGAAGGTATCCGGCGGTCAGGTGTATTTCTCCAACGATGCCAACAAGGTGCTGGTGAACGCGGAGGACGAAGCCAAGGCGATGGGTGACGAGTATGTTTCCGTCGAGCACTTATTTCTGGCGATGTTAAAACAGCCGAATAAGGCGGTCAAGGAACTGTTCCGTCTCTACGGCATTACGAAAGAGAGCTTTTTGCAGGCGCTTTCGACCGTGCGCGGCAACCAGCGTGTCGTCAGCGATAATCCGGAGGCAACGTATGACACTTTAAATAAGTACGGTTACGATCTGGTGGAACGTGCGAGAGATCAGAAGCTCGATCCGGTCATCGGCCGTGACAGTGAGATTCGTAACGTGGTTATGATTCTCTCCAGAAAGACGAAAAACAACCCGGTTCTGATTGGTGAACCTGGCGTCGGTAAGACAGCCGTTGTCGAAGGACTGGCACAGCGTATCGTGCGCGGCGATGTCCCGGAGGGCTTGAAGGACAAGAAATTGTTTGCTCTGGATATGGGAGCTCTGATGGCGGGCGCGAAGTACCGCGGCGAGTTCGAAGAGAGACTGAAAGCGGTGCTTGACGAGGTCAAGAAGAGCGAGGGACAGATTATTCTGTTTATCGATGAGCTGCATACGATCGTCGGCGCGGGCAAATCCGAGGGCGCGATGGACGCCGGGAATATGCTGAAGCCTATGCTGGCGAGAGGTGAACTGCACTGTATCGGTGCGACGACCCTGGATGAGTACCGTAAATACATCGAAAAAGACGCAGCTCTGGAACGTCGTTTCCAGCCTGTTATGGTAGATGAACCTACAGTGGAGGATACCATTTCCATCCTTCGTGGTCTGAAGGAGAGATATGAGGTCTTCCATGGTGTTAAGATCACAGACAGTGCGCTGGTTGCAGCAGCTACACTTTCACATAGATATATCACAGACCGTTTTCTTCCTGATAAGGCCATTGACCTGGTGGATGAGGCCTGTGCCCTGATCAAGACAGAGCTGGATTCCATGCCTTCAGAGCTGGATGAACAGCGCCGTAAGATCATGCAGCTGGAGATTGAGGAATCTGCACTGAAGAAAGAGACAGATAACCTGAGTAAGGAACGTCTGGAAGCACTTCAGAAGGAACTGGCAGAGCTTCGAGATACCTTTAATACACAGAAAGCACAGTGGGACAATGAGAAGCATTCTGTAGAGAAATTACAGAAGCTTCGTGAGCAGATTGAGGATGTGAATAAGCAGATCCAGAAAGCAAAACAGAACTATGATCTGGAGAAGGCTGCACAGTTACAGTACGGCGAACTTCCGAAATTACAGCAGCAGCTGGAAATCGAAGAAAAGAGTGTCAAAGAAAGTGACAGAAGTCTGGTTCATGAGGCAGTTACTGATGATGAGATCGCAAGGATCATTTCCAGATGGACCGGTATTCCTGTAACAAGACTGACAGAAGGCGAGAGAGCCAAACTCCTCACTCTGGAAGATCAGCTTCACAAGAGAGTTGTAGGCCAGGATGAAGGTGTGAAGAGGGTTACAGATGCAATCCTTCGTTCCAAAGCCGGCATCAAGGATCCGACCAAACCTATCGGTTCCTTCCTGTTCCTTGGTCCTACAGGTGTAGGTAAGACAGAGCTTGCCAAAACTCTGGCAGAGAATCTGTTTGATGATGAACAGAATATGGTCAGAATTGATATGAGTGAGTACATGGAGAAGTATTCTGTATCCAGACTGATCGGAGCGCCTCCGGGATATGTAGGATATGAGGAGGGCGGCCAGCTTACTGAGGCAGTCCGCCGTAAACCATACAGTGTTGTACTTTTCGATGAGATTGAGAAAGCACATCCGGATGTGTTTAACGTACTGCTGCAGGTACTGGATGATGGCCGTATCACAGATTCTCAAGGACGTACAGTTGACTTTAAGAATACAATTCTTATCATGACTTCCAACATCGGTTCTCCGTATCTGTTGGATGGTATTGATGAGAATGGTGAGATCAAACCTGAGGCTCAGAGTCAGGTTATGGATGACCTGAGAGGCCATTTCCGTCCGGAATTCCTGAACCGTCTGGATGAAATAATTATGTTCAAGCCCTTGACAAAATCCAATATTGGTAAGATAGTAGACTTGATGGTCGGCGAGCTTGACAAACGTCTTGCAGACCAGGAGCTTTCCCTGGAACTGACAGATACAGCCAAGGATCAGGTTATCGAGAATGGCTATGACCCGGTATATGGTGCACGTCCGTTGAAGCGCTATCTGCAGAAATATGTAGAGACTCTTGCGGCGAGAAAGATTTTGTCCGGAGATGTTCACGCAGGTGATACTCTGGTGCTGGATGTTCAGAATGGGGAATTCATTGTTACGGTAAAGGACGGAAACTAAATGATACCCAAAGATCCAATGATTCTGCTGAGTTATGTGAATACTCAGCTCAGGGATTACTATGATTCCCTGGAAGCACTCTGCACATGCAGAGGATTGAAGAAAGACGAACTGGTGGCGAAGATGCATTCCATCGATTATGAGTATGATGAGGCAACCAATCAGTTCATATAAGAAATATGCGAAATGCTCTCTGACAGCGGGAATTGCTGTTGGGGAGCATTTTTCGTATTGCATATAAGAAAGCTCCCTGCTTTAATTGCCCAAAAGTGATAAACTGCGGAGCAGTTATTGGGTCATGTGTTTCAAAATCAGTACAATTTTAAAAAATAGATAAGGCAGCACAAAAAATGTCAGTAATAAAGATTAAATCGTTAAAATATAAACGAAAATAATCAGGAAATATGTAAAAAATGTATAAAAAAACAGGAAATAAAGTATAAATATTCACTATCCACACAATTGATTTTTGTATGCTGTATGATATAATTGCATCTGTAAAAAACAAGCGCATATTAAATAGGAAGAAACACGTATATGAAAAAAATCTCCTGAATGATAATCGCGCTGTACGAAAATACAATATGGAGGTGGCAGTTTTGAAAAAGTTGGTGACCGTACTGGGTGCTTTTTTTGCAGTTCTTCTGGCTTGTCCATTGAGTGTATTTGCGGCAGAAGGCAGTAAAGCACCATCTACAGTACCTGTATGGCTTTGCATTCCCTTTGCAGGGCTTTTGTTATGTATTGCAGTGATGCCTCTGGTGAAAGCGGAGTGGTGGGAGTCTCATCAGCCACTGGTTGTTGCCTTATGGATCATTCTGATGGTGGTTCCATTTGCTTTCGTTTATGGAGCCGGAAAGACTGCAGAGACAGTTCTGGACTGTATTGTGAATGATTATCTTACATTCATCATTCTGTTATTCGGCCTGTTCTGCGTATCAGGTAATATTACCATGGAGGGTGATTTCGCAGGTTCCCCCCGTGTTAATGTAGGTCTGCTTGCACTGGGAACTCTTCTGGCAAGCTGTATCGGTACCACCGGTGCCAGTATGCTGATGGTACGTCCGGTAATTAAAATGAATTCATGGAGAAAGAGAAAAGGACATATTATGATTTTCTTTATCTTCATGATTTCCAATATGGGTGGATGTCTTACCCCGATTGGAGATCCGCCGCTGTTAATGGGATTTATGCGAGGTGTTCCATTCTTCTGGAGCCTGCATCTGTTCCCTGTACTGATCTTTAATATGGTCATTCTGCTGTTTGTATTTTATCAGATTGATAAACGTTCCTACAGAAAAGATATTGCAAATGGCCGTAAACCGGATATCCGTAAACCGGGTACTCAGTTTCGTCTGGATGGACTGCACAATATCATTTTCCTTGTGATGATCGTTGGCGCGGTAATTTTAAGCGGTGTACTTCCGGGAATGTCCGCATTCCAGGATGCTGCAGGCAATGTAAGAGGCATTCATCTCTTTGGAGAAGTAACCCTGACATTCCCGGCTCTGATCGAAATCGTGATCATTCTGCTTGCTGCTTTTCTTTCCTTTAAGACAACAGATAAGCAGATCCGTATCAGGAACCATTTTACCTGGGGTGCGATCCAGGAGGTTGCGGTTTTATTCATCGGTATTTTTATCACCATGCAGCCTGCATTGATGCTTCTGAAAGCTGTAGGACCGAATCTGGGAGTTACTGAACCGGCAGAGATGTTCTGGGCAACAGGTGCACTTTCCAGTTTCCTGGATAACACACCTACTTATCTGGTATTCCTTACAACAGCAGGAACGCTGGCATTTACAAATGGAATCACAACCACACTGGGAACAGTACCTACCAAGATTCTGTCTGCCATTTCCTGTGGTGCGGTATTCATGGGTGCCAACACTTATATCGGAAATGCCCCGAACTTTATGGTAAAGGCAATCTCTGATGAGAACGGTGTGAAGATGCCGTCATTCTTCGGATATATGCTCTGGTCTGTGGCATTTCTGATTCCGGTGTTTGTTATTGATATGTTTGTATTCTTTTTATAAGGAGGGAGGATCATTATGCAGGATAATCAGGAAAAATGTAAAGAACTTGCAATACGCATTTATAACCTGGACGAAGAAGTTTATAAATGTGTGGGTTCCTCTCTGGGACGTACATTTACAGGACAAAAAGAAACAACTCTCCGTCATCTGGCAGCACTGATGTATACCAAGCCGGACGGACATCTGCTCAGAAGTGAACTGGCGCTGATCAGTAACATGGCCCGTACCATCAGGGATAAGAGCGAGAGAAGACGTCTTATGATAGAGTATGACAGTATTCTGAAAGAGATTGAAAGTCTTCCGGATACATTTGGACAGACAGATATTGTAGATAAAGAACGTATCAGTCTGAATAATCTGATCGCAAGACGCCAGAATGAGATTTCCGAAAATGATCATCTGATCATCTGTATCAGCCGTACACAGGGAAGTGGCGGTAATGATATCGGATTTGAACTGGCGGATCAGCTTCAGATCAACTATTATGATGCAGAAATTTTTGATCAGGTTATGAAGCGTCTGCAGGCAGACAAAAATGCAGTCAGTGATACTGGTAATTTTGAAGGGTTTGATAAATACAGAAAGAAAAAACACACAGATCTGAAAACCTGGTTCAGGGAATTCAATCGTTATCATGGACTTCCGAAGCAGGACGCAGTATTTTTCAATATGAGTGATCTGATCTGTGAACTGGCAAAGAGTGAAGACTGCGTGATCATGGGACGTTGCGCAGATGCGATTCTTAAGAATAATCATATTCCTCATATCAGTCTGTTTATCAGTGCTCCGTTCCAGGTTCGTGTGCAGCACGTTATGGATATCCGTAATATGAATCTGAAACAGGCAGTACGTTTTCTGAAGCAGATGGATAAGCAGCATAAGAAATATTATGAATTTTATACCGGTGAGAAATGGGGAAAACCGGAGAATTATGATTTGTGTATCAACAGTGCCAACTATGGACTGAAGGATACAATTGAGCTGATCCGGAGAATGCTGGATCAGAAGGTTCACTGATCAGAGGGAGATTTATCTGTCTGATTTAACCGAATCAAGTAAATAGCGGAGCGGATTGCGAATATCCGCCTGACAAAGAAAATAAGCTCTGTGGATAAAAGAAAAATCCACGGAGCTTATTTTTTTGCCAAGTCCAGGCAGATATTTGTAAGCAGCAAAGCAATCTGGGAATGCCCGGCGCTTGCTGTAAACGACTTTGATTTTAACGCCAGTTGAATGTACTCATACCATAAACATAGATAAAGGCAATCATAATCGGAAGTACAAACCGGAAGAGTGGTTTCATCCACTTCTGTACTTTTAAGCCCTTACCGGTATTGCTCTCTTTGATAAAGTTATCCCATCCCCAGCCGAACTTATTACAGCAGAAGAGTGCAAGGATGAGAGAGCCAAGGGGTAAAATATTGTTGGAAACAATAAAATCCCAGAAATCAAGCCAGGTAGTTCCTTCGGCAAATGGCTGGAAGTGGAAAACGCTGAAACCAAGGGCTGTGGTAAGTGCCAGAAGAAAAACACCTGTGCCGCAGACCACGCTGCCTTTTGGACGAGACCAGCCGGTAAGCTCACGTATCATTGCCAGGATGTTTTCGCACACTCCCAGAACTGTTGACATGGCTGCAAATACCATGAACAGGAAGAATAAGGAACCCCAGATGCGACCTCCGGACATGTTGTTAAAAACTGCTGCCATTGTATCAAACAGAAGGCTCGGACCTGCATTTACTTCCAGATCAAAGGTAAAGCATGCAGGGAAAATAATAACTCCTGCCAGAAAAGCAACCAGTGTGTCCAGTGTGATCACATGAATAGCTTCCCCCATTAGAGAATGCTCTTTGCCAATATAGCTGCCAAAGATAGCCATGCCACCCATACCTGTAGATAAAGTAAAGAATGCCTGGTTCATTGCCCCTACGATCACCGAACCATCAATCTTTGAGAAATCCGGTTTCAGATAAAAGGTCATTCCCTCACCAGAGCCTTTCAGAAAAAGACTGTGTACAGCGAGAGCAAGCATTAGCACCAGCAGTGCAGACATCATATATTTTGTCACACGCTCCAGTCCTCCCTGAAGATTGAAGGAAAGGATGAAAAATGCAATGACTACAGTGACCAGTAAGAAGAATACATTCACAGAGGGAGAGGAGATCATGGCTGAAAATCCCAGTGAACCATTTTTACCTCTGAGAAACTGTACAAAATAATAAATGATCCAGCCGCAGACAACAGTGTAAAATGCCATCAGGGCAATGTTGCCAAGCAGACAGAACCAACCGAAAATCCCCCATTTCTGTCCTGGCTTTTCCAGCTTACGGTACATGAAAAGGGGACTTGTCTGAGCCGCTCTTCCGATGGAAAATTCCAACACAAGAGCCGGGATTCCCAGGATGACCAGACACAGAAGATAGATCAGCATAAAGCTGCCGCCGCCATTTTGCCCGCACATCCACGGGAATTTCCACACATTTCCGCAGCCAATGGCGCAGCCGGCGGAAAGCATAATGAAGCCAAGCCGGCTTCCAAGCTGTTCACGTTTCATAAGATAACGCTCCCTTCAGAAGTTCATATAAGGGATATTATAAGATAAAAAACAATATTTGTAAAATTAATTGTTTTGTTGTATATTATTGAAAATATCGTTTGTATAAGAAAAATAACGCTTCTGCGTTTTGATGGGAAAATATTGAAAAAAATATGGGAAAGGAACGAGAAATGGATACAAATGTGTTAAAAACTTTTATTGCAGTATGTGAATATTCCGGATTTTCGGCTGCTGCAAAGGAACTGGGATATACGCAGTCTACAGTTTCTTCACAGATTAAACAACTGGAAAAGGAGCTTGATGTCAGGCTGTTTGACCGTTATTATCATAAAATCAATCTTACGGAAAAGGGAGTTTTAGTTTTGCAGCAGGCTCGAAACATTCTGAAGGCACAGGCGAAAATGCTTGATTCGCTGAATTCGGCTGAAAGCATTGAAGGCGAGATCCGGTTGTCTATGTCCAGTTCTGTCTGCAGCAGATATTTTAAAAATGATTTTCTGCGTTTTCATCATCAGTATCCGGAAATAAAAGTGGAGATAACAGAAAACGGTACAGAGCAGATGTTTGATAAATTGCGGAAGAACGAAACAGATCTGGTTTTTACTCTGGACAGGCATATTTATGATTCGGATTTTATTATTTGTGCGGAACAGGAAGAACAGGTACATTTTATTGCAGCGGCTGATAATTCTGTTGCAGGCTGTTCATGGAAATTAAGTGAAATTTCTCAGAATGAGTTTGTGTTAACAGAACAAGCCATGAGCTACAGAAAAATACTGAATGAAACCCTTGCGTCCCAATCACTGGAAATCCGTCCGGTTCTTGAAATCGGAAATCCGCTCCAGATATGTGAACTGGTAAAAAACAGCAGCCTGCTTTCCTTTCTTCCGGATTTTATTTCGGAGAAATATGTGAAAGACGGACAGATTAAAAGACTGGATGTTGCCGGCTGCCCGGTAACTGTATGGACACAGTTGCTGCTCCACAAAAATAAATGGCGGTCTCCGGCAATTAATGTGTTTATAGAATTTTATAAAGAAGTTATGCAGAGATAGAGCTTGAAGAGTATTGGAAATTTTATTCGACCTGAGATGAAAAATATTAGCCGGGCAAAATAAAATTGAATATTTACAAATTGGAAATATCAAAGTTAAATCTAAAATAATTATAAACTGCACAAAAAACACTTGCATTTTTTGTCTAAAAGTATATTATATATGATTAGTCAGGCTAATTAAAGAATAATATCAGACCTGAAAGAGGACAGAGGCCGGAAAGGAGTGAAGTTATGTGGTGCCCGGAAGAGGAGAAGAAAGAAAAACGAGAAGAGAAAAGCATGCCTGCGCTCTTTATGGAGATCAACCGCCAATATGGTATGAGATGTATGCAGCGTATACGGGAAATCGGTATCCAGCGGGGACAGATGCCGATCATTATGATCGTATACAGACATAACGGCTGCAGCCAGAAGGAGATTGCAGAGTGGATGGGTGTAACACCGCCCACTGTAAATGTAAGTATCCAGCGTCTGGAGAAAGCAGACATTGTCTGCAGGAAACGTGATGATAAAGATCAACGCATCATGCGTGTATATCTGACAGAAAACGGAAGAAAAATCGTGGAGGAGCTCCAGCAGGAAAGCAAAGCTGTGGAAAAAGTGATGTTCAGCAATTTCAGCGAAGCAGAGCTATGTCTTTTACGAAGGTTTTTTGGGCAGATTCTGGATAATATTTCGGAGATACCTGTCAACAGGTAGAAACTGAAAAATACATGATGGAGCAGATTGAGAAAACTGTATCAGCATGTTCAGATAAAAAATAATATTGTCTGTGAAAGAACTGACACGTGAGTTTAAACAGACATACATATTAAAAATAGGAAAAGAGGGAATCAAGCAATGATTAAACTGATGAAATATCTGAAGAAATCAGCGGGATACATTGTCCTGATCATAGCACTTCTGTTTCTGCAGGCGTACTGTGATCTTTCCCTGCCGGATTATACCTCCAAGATCATTAATGTAGGTATCCAGCAGAAAGGTATTGAAGACAGTGTGCCGGATAAGCTTCGGGATTCAACCCTGCAGAATCTTCAGATTTTTATGGATGAGGATCAGAAAAAGGAAGTTTCACAGAATTATACACAGGAAGATGATACCTGGTTATTAAACGATGATATTTCCAAAGAAACCAGAGAGAATTTAAATGAGGATTTCTCAAAGGCAATGATGATGGTAGCTGCCTTTTCCGAAGACAGTGAGCAGGGGCAGGCAATGGCTGCACAGATGGGCCTTCCGGAGGGAACAGACCCGTTGACAGCACTGGCACAGATGCCGGAAGAAGCAGTACAGCAGATTATGAGTCAGGTGGATGAGAGGCTGAAAGATATGCCGGAGTCTATTGTGACACAGGCTGGTGTTTCCTTTGTTGCTTCAGAATATGAAGCACTGGGAAAAGATGTGGATGCCATTCAGATGCATTACATCCTGATGTCAGGTATCAGAATGCTTGCCATGGCACTGGTGATCATGCTGGCAGCAATCAGCGTCACATTTATTTCGGCCAGAGTGGCAGGCAGACTTGGTCATGACCTGAGAAACAGCATTTACCGCAAGGTTATGAGCTTTTCCAGCAGAGAATATCATAAATTCTCCACAGCATCCCTGATCACACGAAGCACCAATGATGTGCAGCAGGTACAGCAGGTTATGGCAATGATGTTCCGCATTGTTCTGTACGCGCCGATCCTTGGTATTGGTGGAGTGCTCAAGGTATTAAACACAGATTCTTCCATGACATGGATCCTTGGTGTGGCAGTTGGTCTGATCCTGATTGTGATCTTTGTGCTGTTCCAGGTGGCAATGCCAAAATTCACTATCTTACAGACTCTGATCGACAGACTGAATCTGGTATCCCGTGAGATTCTGACAGGTATTCCTGTTATCCGTGCATTCAGCCGTGAGAAGCATGAGGAAGATCGTTTTGAGAAAGCGAACCTGGATCTGACAAAAACAAACCTGTTTGTCAACAGATGTATGACTTTTATGATGCCCATTATGATGTTGATCATGAACGGAGTATCTGTACTTATTATTTACAGTGGTGCCCATGCAGTAGACAACGGAACCATGCAGGTTGGTAATGTTATGGCATTTATCCAGTATGCAATGCAGATCATTATGTCCTTCCTGATGATCACTGCAA
>ENA-OPVG01001645-OPVG01001645.1-human-gut-metagenome-genome-assembly--contig:-NODE-1645-length-15370-cov-3.555534_pt1 | contig 15370 bp, 13 predicted proteins | sample MGYA00241093_ERZ501975 | MGnify/ENA primary metagenome ERZ501975 (study PRJEB25962, sample SAMEA2042993) | human gut metagenome | biome: human gut; feature: human-associated habitat; material: faeces... | reverse complement strand
CGTATGTCAATCTTATTTTGCAGAAATATAAAAGAAATATATAAAAATGATACTGGCGATAAAAATCATCTTTTGCACATCATAAATTATGCAACAAAAGATGGCTGTGTAGCCCAAATCCCAGCAATGGGCGATTTGCATATCAGCGAACAAGCTTTTAATGTAATAAAGGAAAAATCCCCCAAATAAGAAAATGAAGGAAGCAGAAATAATCTGCTTCCTTTTTATTTTTCTGTTTTGCCGGAAAAAGAATTCGATTCTTTTTGGGACATCTGTTTTTCTTTTTCTATAAAACTGTAATAACAATAATAAAACTGGCTATGTTCGTTATCTTTGCTTATTTCATAGAGGGCATCCAATACATTTATACCTAACTGTTCAGCCGGGACTTTCAGTCGGTATAACGATAAAAAATGCTTCCCTTCGCTGCTTATAAAAAACTTGTAAACATCTTGTATGTTATAAAAAACTTTGTAATGTTCAATTAAATATCTTAAACAGTAACAAAAACGCTGAAAACCATGCACACCCGAAAAGTATTCTCTGGGAAACTGTTCTTTGTCTTCTAGGACTGAACGATAGATTCTCTCTGATAATACCCTTGGGCTTAAATGCATTTTAGCCGGATAAATCAGCGAGAGGATATATTCTACGTCCCCTTTTTTTACTTCTGTTGGATAGTCAATGTACAAGATGATTCGCTCTAATTTTAGCTGTTTGATAATATACTCATCAAAGCGTTTGACGGCAGTATCTACCGTCCAATTTAGTAATTTTTCAATAGCATATTTTATTAATTGTAGTGCTACTTTTTCATTGGCTCCGCCTGGATCAGAGCCGTAGAAGTAATAGGTACTTAAAGATGGTACACGCCCAATGAGGTAATCTTCGTAGGCGATATATAAACTGTTTGCTGACATAAAACAACACCGTCCTTTTTATTTATTATTTTTTCTACATTTAATATGAACAATTTTTTTCGGATTTAGGCAAATTTAAAAAATTTTTTTACATATTAACGTAAGAGTTCTCCTGTGCAGGAAGAATTAAAACGTATTTATATCAGAAAAGGAGAAATAAATGCTTGGTATCTATAAAAAGAAAGTAGCAGATGATGAATTCCTTTTTATACCCAAAGAACCGTGTCCATTTGTAAATGCACAGGGAATTGTCCGCTGCCGCTCTGAAGCTTTTTTCCCTGATATGTCACCAGTTGTAGTGGAGGGGCATATGGGTGACGAAGGAATTTACCATATAGAAAAGATAGCTTACCCATTGTCGAATAAAAGAGAAGCTTCTTTTTTTCTAAACTATCTGGAAACTAAACTGCCTGATAGTGAAAAGATTAAAATACTCAATGTGATGGGAAATGATATCATCCCGTTTGTAAAAAGAAAAGATGCAGAAAAAATATTATTTGAAAAGATACCGGAGATTCCGTTCAATATTTTATCTGAATTGGTCATAAAAATCCGAACGATGGCTGATACCAAAAATCTTGTTGAATTTTTAAAAAAGAAAAAAATAAAGAAGGAAACGATTGAAAAAATTATTGATTCTGGACTTCCTTATGAGCAACTTAGAAGAAATCCTTTCCGAACATGGTATGGAATTGATCCTTTTTCGGCAGAAAAAATTGCAGAAAATATAGAACCTTATGACTCGCACAGATTAGCTGGTTTTATATCGTATGTGATCGATAGTTTTATAAGCTCTGGTGATACATGTGTGACTTTTAAAGATATAAAAAAGAGACTCTATTACCTTACCAGACAATCTATGTATCCTGACAGTGATATACCAATGGCCTTTATTTACAATGCCATAAAAAAGATGAATCGGTATCTTACAATTGATACAATAAATAATGAAACTTATGTATATAAAACCAGAATATTACAGCAAGAGATTAAAGTGGCGCAACATGTTATTCGGCTATGTGAAAATAAAACAACCGTTGTGCATGACATTGATATTGATTCTATTGAAAAAGAAAACGGTTTTTGTTACAACGAGGGACAAAAAGCTGCCTTTCCTGCGGTAAAAAAAAGCGGAGTAAAAATCATAACGGGTCCCCCAGGCAGTGGAAAAACTGCGATCATTAAAGGGCTTATTGCAGCTTATAAAAGTGAAAATAAGAAGGGGATTGTTGAATTGTCTGCAACCACCGGGGCAGCGGCACAGGTAATAAAAAAAAGTTGTGGAGAAAATGGACAAACCGTGCATAAATTATTAAATCTGCGCCCTTGTGGAGATACCGTATTATGTAAAAGCGAAGGTGATCCAATTGATGCCGGACTGATTATTGTGGACGAAGTATCTATGCTTGATCTTGAAATAGCATCCTATTTATTTCCTGCGGTGAGAAACGGAGCAATAATAATACTCTGCGGTGATGACAACCAGCTTGAAAGTGTAGGCTATGGGAAAGTTTTAGCAGACCTTATTGATTGTGGGAAAGTAGAAGTTTATAGATTGTATCAGATTATGAGGCAAAGTGGTACAATATGTGAAAACGCATCTATAATCCTAAGTGGTTCAGCAGAAATAAAGCTGGATGAATCCTTTTCGCTGCATAGATACACATCAGACAATGAGGCTGTAAAAGCAATGATGAGCAATCTCAAATATGAATGTTCATTTGTGCTTAGTCCAGTTAAGAAAAAAGGAGAAGCTGGGGTTTACGCTTTAAACAAAATCATACAGGAGTCTATCCCTAATCTCACATATTGTTTTTCGTATAATAATGAAAACTTTCATATTGGAGACCGCATCATCATGACACAGACAAATTATGATCAGGGGTATTTCAATGGAGATATTGGAACGATATCTTCTTTTTGCGAAGGAATTCTTTCTGTAACCTTTTTTGATAAAGTACTGTCTTTATCCCGAGATGACTTTGCAAATATGCAATTAGCTTATAGTATCACAGTGCATAAATCACAGGGCTCAGAGATAGATGATGTACATATTATTTTACCGGATTCCTGTAAAAATATGCTCACGCGAAGAATAGTGTATACTGCGATAACGAGGGCAAAGTCCCATGTTTATATATATTCCGTTGGCGATGCATTTGAATATGCTGTAAAAAACAAGGCAGAACATCAAAGACGTTCTAATCTTGTTTACCGCATCCAGAACGGATAATACAAGTCAATATTAAGATACGAGGAGGAAAACAGATGAATGAATTAGAAAGAACAGACAAGTATACAGTAAAAGAAATGGACAATGAAGAAGTCTTCGAACCATTGTTTGTACATTCAGAAACAAAAAATGTAGATATTGGTCTTTTGTATGAGACCCCATTACAGACTTTCGAAATGGATGAAATTCCAGAATTAAAACAATCTATTCAGGTATATGGATTATTGACTCCACTCACTGTCTGCATGGATGAAAATGGAAGATATGAAGTACTATCGGGCAATCGTAGATATCGTGCAATCAAAGAGCTTAAACAGGATGGAATTGTAAATAAATATAACGAAATCCCATGCATGGTATTATATGGATTAAGTGAAGCAAAAAAGGGGTTAATTGTAGAAACTACAAATATTGATGTTCGAAAGGGATATGACGAAATGCCACACCGCTTTAAGATCATTGAGTATTTGAAACAGCTAGTGGATAATGGAGAAGAAAAAGAGGCAAATATTGTAAAAAGAGCTGCAAAGTATTTCAAAAGATCCGAAAGATATGCGGCCATGTATAAAGCTATCTTTGATAGTGAAAACACAGAAATTCGAGAAGCTACGGAAAAAGGACAGATATCTGTCAGTGATGCAGCGAGGATGACAAAACTGCCGCAGGAGGCACAAAAAGAGATTATTAAAATAGTCCATGAAGCTGACGATAAAAAAGTAGCGAAAGATACCGTAAAGGAGTTTGTAGATGCCGAAAGAGAAAAGAAACAGAAAGACAATACTCCAGCTTATAAAAAAGAAGGAGCGCATCAGAAACAGACGCAGAGCCTAGCCCGAAATAATATATCCCAAATGGATAAAGAAGACGTAAAAAAGATGTTGGACAGTGATTATTTTAATCTTGGTATCACCCCTAAACTCAACCAGGAAATGGATAACGTGCTGGATGATATTGCGTCAAGACAGGAAGAAATCATCAATAGCGGTCATAACATTGAATTTGATTATGACGAATTTTCAGAAATGATAGAAATGTTAATGTCGCTAGAACCCGGAGACGTGGAATCGGATTCCAAAATTGCTGATGCGATTTCTTTATGTCAGCAGGTTGCGGAAAAATTTAGTGAACTTTAACAACTAAATTTTTCTTATAAAACTGTCCTCCCTCTAAAAAAATGATATATATGAAATATCTGTTTTTTAGGAAGGAGGGCAGTTTTACAAGAAAATCAAGGATTCTCCTACCCTCTAAATGAAATGTCAGTATCTCCTACTGCCAAGAGGTAAGCATCGCTGGGTTTTACTCGGCAATTAGCCTTCGTAAAGATACTGGCTGGGGATTAAAATAATATAGGATCGAACATACGCAAGCCCGGAAGAAAAATCTTCTGGGTTTTTTAATGTCCATTTTTGTTCATTTTTCCAAATATACATATTATTTATAGCCAAATATTTGAAAGGAGGAAATAAAAAATGGCAAATGAGGAAACAACCTTGCAATTTATGATGCAAGTCTTAGACCAATATAGTTCGATGGCTAAAAATATGTCTGAGGCTGCCAGACAGACAATCAATTCTTTTCTTGATGTTATTCGTGATAATACAGGAGCAAGGGAATTAAAAAAATATCTTAATGCAGATAAAGAAAATAGCGCGGCTGTATATTTTTGCAAAAAAGAACATCAAGAAAAATTGGATAAATCATTAACAGAAGCCGGAATATGTCACGTTTCTTGTAAACGAGCGGACATGAACGGAAATGCAATGTTTCTTGTAGCTGATAAAGATGTCCAAAAGGTAGACATCTTATTTAATAAATTTCGGGCAGAAATAAACAAAGGTGGTTTAGTGTCAAAAGAGGTCTTATGGGACCAGGCAGACGGAGATGTATTAAAACTTACAGGCATTAGCGCAGAAGAATTGATGCTTTTTGATGAAAAAGCAAAAAAAGCCGGAATAAATATAGCGATACAAAATAAATATGACGTCTTATTTGATAAGAAAGATGCCGTAAAAATGCAGCGAGTTGCAGCATCTGTTGCTTATGACCGCTGCGGAAAAGCCGGAAAAATATTGATGCAGCAAGCAGAATACGAGAATAAAAACTCCTGCCGGATAGGAGAAAGAGTTTTACAAAAGGAAAAAAGACCATTTTATATTGTAGACAAAGATGGCGGCGTGGCTATGTGCACGGAAAATTCTCTTGAATATATAAAGCAAGAAAAACGGCTTATGTTTAAAAAGGCTCCTATGGTTCAAAAAAAAGGACAGAATATGTTTAATCAGGATGCCGAAAAAGAATATCGGCGGTTAAGTCAGTTTGTTACAACATTAAATCATCCGATCGACCTTACAGAATCAGAATACAAAAAATATAGAAATTTAGATGAAGTTGGAAAAGCTGCTTTTTTAAAAGAAATCGACAAAAAACATGGGGCTGTGCAGTTATCACAGGACGATAAAAAGACATTGCAGGCACATGAAGAAAGTCGAAATATTATGGAAGAAAAAATCTATCGGCAATCATCCAATGAATATGAAGAAAGATCGGGAAGCCCGCGTATGGGAATGTTTACAGAAGAAGAAAAATGGATCAATGCATCACAACTGAAAGAAACGAAGATAGAAAAAATAGAAGACGGTTTATTAGACAGGGCTGTAAACGAAAAAGATAGATATATATTTGAAAAAGAATACATGAATCCTAAGAAAGAAAAATACTTCCATGAGTCAATGGATGGGAAGATACATTCCCGTGTTTATGAAGAGATTCGCACCATCGTTGAAGAAAGAGAAGATAACACCGAAGAATATGATATTGAATGGGAAGATGATTCTCGCGAGGACGATGATTTGGAATATGCGGATGCATGGGATAAAAATGATAATGGTATCCCAGATTATGCAGAAGATGATAGATAAAGAAAAGGAGTTTTTATTATTATGAAATCAATGAAAAAGAAAGCTATCATAGCCGGTGCAACCGGTGTATTGTGTGGCTTTTTATATACAGCAGTTAAAAAAAATAAAGCAAAAAATATAGAAGAGGAAAAAGAAAATACGGACAATGTAATTGTTGTTGGAGCACCTGGAAGTGGAAAGACACAGGACGTCATTAAACACGCTCTGCTACAGAATACCGGCAGCATTATTGTAAATGATGAAGATTTTACTTTGTATAAGCAAACAAAAGATATTTTACAAAAAAGAGGGTATCAGATTAAAAAACTGGATCTTTGCAAACCACAGGATTCCTGCACATACAATCCACTTATGTACACAAAAACGGAACGAGATGTATTAACTGTAGCAAATTTTATCTTAAATACTACAACTGATAAAAATGCTACAGGAACTGTTGAGCTTGAAAAGGCAAAACAGCTTCTTCTCCTTACCTGTATTTATTATGTATTGGAAAATGAAACAGATAAAACTTTACTTCAGGTAAAGGGAACTCTGGATTGTTTTCTTAAAATGGATAAAATATCTGATAAACCAGGCTTTTCGACAGGTCTTACCGCGGAATATTATAAGCGTTTTTTAGAATTAGATGAAGAATTAAGATATAGTGTTATTATTTCCACATATTTTCATTTATTCTCATTTCTTTCACCTAAAATAAGTAGCGTTGTTTGTTCTGATGATGTACATTTAGATAAATTTATGGAAGAAAAGACCGTATTATTTGTTAATTCTAAAAAAATAGATGTTTCATCAAAAACAACAGATTTATCAGGACTTTTGTATCATCAAATATGTTCTATTGCCGAAAATAATGCTATAAACCACATTCCTTTTACATATAGAGTCACCTTACTGATAGATGATATTACGTGTTATGAGGATATTCCTTATTTTGTCTACTGGATAGAGTATGGCAAGGGTTATGGAATATCAATCACTGCAACTTTACAGAGTCTTGAGCAGTTAAATTGTGCCTACGAGGAAACTTGCATTGCCATTTTAGAACATATAGACAAGCTTGTATTTTTAAGTGATGATTTTCTACTTTGTTTTGATAAGCAATTGAGTAAATATCTGGAATTTAAATATGGAAATGGTTTTCTTTCTGAACTAGAAGATATGACAAAAGAAGAGATAATGGTCTGTATAACAGACAAAGCTTATAAAATCTTGCAGAGAAAGGAGAATCTATGGCAGTAATGACAGAACGAGACCGAAAAAAAGCCGCTAAAAAAAGTGCACTACGGATTGGCGGCATTATCACTATTGTCTTAATGTATTTATGTGGCTATGCCGGTGGGATCATGCAAGATGAACATTTGGAGACAGGACAGGCAATGATAATGACAATGGAACGAATCAGTACTTTTCACTTATTCTTTCCATTAAATCAACTTGCATTTACAGGTATGCTTCTCGCTATTTGTATTGGAGCATTTGTTATTTTCTATATGCATAATACCGCTTTAAAAAACTTTTCTTATAATCCGGATAAACTATACGGTGATGCTGGATTTCGAGGTGAAGAGGATAGAAAACAATATGATGAGAGATATGTTGACCACGGAAAATATATCGATCCTATCACCAAAAAGCCGGTTGAAACAGCAGACCCCAATATGATTGCCAGTAATGATACAAAATTGAGTATCAACGATAGGAAAACATTCCGAAACAACAACTTCCTTATTCTTGGTGGGGCCGGTACAGGAAAATCTCGTTTTGTGATCAAGCCGAATCTGTTGCAAGAAAACTGTTCTTATGTCGTGACAGACCCATCAGGTGAGATCATCGTATCCTGCGGAAAAGTGCTTAGTGACCATGGATATAAGATAAAGATATTTAATTTATCAAATATGGGGCATTCAAATACATATAATCCCTTTAATTATATAAGGGATGAAGCGGGAGTTCTGATGGTTATTGACTGCCTGATAAAAAACACAACAGGAAAAAATGAAAAAGGCGACCAGTTCTTTACAAATTCCGAAAAACTTTTATATTCCGCCTGTATCTTCTACCTTATTGATTTCGAAACCGATGAAAGTCGAAAGAACTTCTCCTCAGTTATGGATATGATCAATATGTCACAGGTAGATGAAAACAATCCAAGTTCTAAATCAGAACTGGATCTGATGTTTGAACAGATTGATCAAACATCACTTGCGGCGAAATATTATAAAGCTTTCAAACAGGCTGCTGGAAAGACATTAAAATCTATCATCATTTCCTGCGTTGTACGTCTTCAGTCTTTCATGACTCCGCAGGTAACACGATTGACCGGATCAGATAATATTAATTTAGCAAGTATTGGCGATGAAAAAACAATCCTTTTTATCATCACGCCGCAGGCGGACAGGACATTTGCTTTCCTTGCCAGCATGTTATATTCACAGTTATTTGAAACGCTCTATCATAAAGGGGAAACACAGAAATTAAAAACTGGAAGTGAGAGATTAACCTATCATGTACGCTGCCTCATGGATGAATTTGCCAACATCGGAGAAATTCCAGAATTTCCTAGCAAGCTGAGTACCATGCGTAAGTATAATATCTCTGCAACAATCGTATTACAGGATAATTCCCAGTTACAGTCCATGTACAAAGACGAATGGCGTACAATCATGGCAAACTGTGATTCAACTATTTTCTTAGGAAATGCCGAGCCAGATACATTAAAGTATTTTTGTGAAAAATTAGGAAATGAAACCGTTACAGCGCAATCGAGAGGTCGCAGTTATGGGAGTAAATCAGGTTCCTCTCAAAATTACCAGCAGGTAAAGAGAGAAACTTTAACTGCCGAAGAAATTGGACGTTTGCCCAACGATGAATGCCTGGTATTTTTACGAGGAGAACGTCCTGCAAGAGACAAGAAATTTAAATACGAAACTCATAAAAATTATGACCTTACTGGTGATGCACATTCTGAAAATAATTATGCTTATGATTCCATGCTGATTTATGATAACCAGTCCTTGAAAGGATTTTCATCAATTGCTGCTGCAAAAGTAGCGTCTATGGAAGAGGATATTTCAGAAGCTAAATCAGCAGAAGATGTATTTGATATTGACCCAAATTATTTATTAGACAATACTTATTTTTCGGAAGTCGAAGAAGAGCAAAATTTCTTGTTATTATCACAGGAATGTATCATGCAGATAGAAATGAGCAGTGATGATGTTCAGATCATCCGTTTTGCATCTGAGAGAAATATCGCCCCGCGTATTCTTCCAGACCTTGTTGAAAGTGTAAAGGTAGAAACGGGATTGGAAAAATTGATCATTATTGCAAATAATGGTGGGAAAGATACATACTGTTGTGGCACGGAAAATTTATGTACTATTATGGACAGCGAGTATGTAAAAGAGAAAAAAACAATGGGGAATACAATCCGAACAATGGTGTCCACTGATAATATAGATGAATATGTGGAAGAAATTCGGGAAGTACAAGCTGCATAAAAAAAGACTCATGCTATTTGGAGCATGAGTCTTTTTTTTCGTTATAGAAAACATCTTCCTACAAAAATTCTTATGAAAACCTCTGATTTATATTGAAAATATCCTGTCTTGTAGAAAAAATCTACATATTAAATGGGATTAAAAATATAAATGGAGGTTCTTAACATGAGAAAAAAATTAAAAAAAGTAGCGGCTATCGCACTTTCCTGCCTTATGGCAGCAGGGGTCATGACTGGATGTGGTTCATCAAAGGCTGGTATAGGAACAAAAACGAACGATGGAAATAAAGTCTTATTCCAGTATGATGGTGAAAAGGTTACTTTAAAGGAAGGGTGGCTTTATGCAAAATTGATCGCCGCACAGTACGAAAGCACTTATAGCAGCACCTATGGTAAAGATTTCTGGAAAATGGACATGGGGCGGGATAATAAAGGAAAGGAGCAGACATTTGAAAGTTACACAAAACAGCAGATTATTTCACAGTTAAAACAGCAGATTGTCTTAAACAAGAAAGCAGATGCGTATGGATGTAAATTAAGCGCAGCAGATAAGAAAAAATGTACAGAATCTGCCTTGTCTTATTATCAAAGCAGCAACGGAAGAACAGTTATGAATGAATGTGGATTACTCCGAGAAGATGTAGAAGAATTCTATAAAGAAATTTTATTAGCATCGAAAGTGAAAGATAAGATAAAGTCACAGGCAAACGCAACCGTAACGGAGGACGAAGCTAGAAAATCTACAGTATACAGAGTCGTATTTCCAACAACAATGACAAAAGATGGCATGGTTCAGTTAATGAACAAGAAAGAAGAGGCATCTGTAAAGAGAAAAGCGCAAAAAGCGTTGAAAGAGATTCAGAGCGGTAAAAAGACGATTAAAAAGATTGCAAAGGAACAGGGCTATACTAACACTGATGAATCTTATGCAGCTGGGGAGTCTGAAGAAGGCAAATCTTTTGAAAAAGAGATGAAAAAATTAAAAGACGGAGATTTGTGCAGTAAAGTTTTAAAATGTGATAACGGATATGTTATTGCGAAACTTGTTGCTTATACAGATAAGAAAGAGACAGCCAGCAACAAAAAGGTTCTCAAAGAGGAAAAAGAATCTAAATACTTCCAAAAAGTATATGAAAAATGGACAAAGAAGTTAGATAAAAAATGGTCTTATGAAAAGAATGTAGATCAGAAGTTATGGAAACAGGTGAAATTAAATGATGCGGATGATTCTTCGGAGGCAACGACAGAATTAAAAAAGCAGACTAAAAATGAAACGACAGAAAAACAAAAGACAAATTAAACATATTATATCAGAACGTACCCCGGAATCCTTCGTGGACCGGGGTCTTTTCTTACAAGAATTCTTAAAGATGCTATTTATCGTATCATTAAGAAAAGTTTTATGGAAGGAGGTAGTTTTATAAGAAAAACAAGGATTCTCCTACCCTCTAAATGAAATGTAGGTAGCGAGATGAATTGTATAATTAACTTAGCGTCAGTAGTGGGCGGAGGGAAAACGGTATCCCCTACTGACAAGAAGTAAGCACCGCCGGGTTTTGCTCGGTAATCAGCCTTCGCGAAGATACCGGCTGGGGATTAAAACATGCAAGAAAAAATAAAGATAAAAGGAGCAACATCCATGACAGAAGCACAGCAAAAATTTAAAGAAAAAATAAAGAAAGATTTAAATTACGAAGTTGATTTTGCCACATACCACATCACACGAGGACGTGGCTGGTCTAAAGCGGATGGAGCGTGTTCGGCTACCATTGATGCAATATATACGGATAGCAAAGGAATCAGCGGAACTGTAGAATTATTTCTCCAATATCCTTTAAAGATATATAACAGGAAAAAATATCGGCTCACTGAATGGAGTGATATTTACAACCAAACATTTATAGATATTGAAGAAATTAACAAGAGGTAGTGATTATGTATCTTGTATTATTTGTTTTAATTTTGGGTACATTAACATATTTTATATTAAAATATGAAGCATCATTGCCCTAAATTAGTTATATACGAAATCTAGGCTATACTTACCATTTACAGCTTGAAATGTTAAATGGTAAAACTATATGTGTCCCTGTGTATTCCAATAGTCCTACATTGCAAGAAGGAAGGGAGAATTTGTAGGATCGCAGCTGGAAGCGTTGCGGGGATTAAAATATTATAAAAGAAAAAAAGACTATTTCTAGTCCTCATCGTACCTCTCCGGGAGTACATAAATCAAAACTAAGTAAGAATCGTGGGAGAAAGTATTACATGGAATAAAAATAAACGAAAGTATTGATTTGATTAAATTTTTCGTATATAATATTATATTATACTTTAATTGCGATAATATAATCTCAGTTATAAGTGCTATTATATTATTGCAGAAGTATGAACAAAGAATAGGTAAGGTGAACGATATGAAAAAAAGTGAAATTGAAAAATTGGTATCTGGACTGTTAAAGCAGTATGGATACAATGAGAAAGAAGATGATTATCTCGATATCGTTACTTTTACGCGTAGCCTTGGTTTTAACGTAGGAAATGCAAAGTTAGATGCAAATGAAGATGGATTTATTATGATCCGTCCTAGCTCTGCCGAACGTGAAGATGATTTGGGAGATAAAGTAATTGCAGTAAATCGGGACAGAACATTTGATTGGAAACGATTTATAATTGCCCATGAGTTTGCTCATTCTGTCCTGCATTATAAAGTAGGAGATTTATATCTTCATAGAGAAAATAAAAAAGGAAAAAATGAAACAGAAAATGATGCGGATTATTTTGCAGCAGCTTTGTTAATGCCTAGAATATCATTTTCCAGAAAATGCGAAGAATTAAAAAAGACAGGATTGTCAGGGAATGCTCTTTCTATGCAGTTAGCATCTACCTATAAAGTTCCTTTGGAAAGTGCTTCTCGAAGAATACATGAAGTGGAGCAAATGGAGCCAGCTTATGGAGAATGAATATAACCAACATGAAGCAAATGAGATAAAGAAAATGGATTTTAGTGCCACAGAAAATGATACAGAACTAACAACTTATAAAGATAAGTATGTAACCGAGCAGCAACAGCTACGGGATAAAGAAGTGACAAATTTGCTACAGGCTTATGTAAATAGTTACAAAGAGAAAGTAGCTAAAACTCAAACTTATCAAAATATTATATTGATACCTTGTATTGTTATCATAAGTATTTTTTCTATTTTATTAATTGCATTTTCTTTTATGATAACTCGAAAGTCTGACTTAAATGTAACGGATTTGGCTGCTTTTATAACAGCTTGTATATCTTTTATTTCCTTAATTATTGGACTGTTAACAATTATCACAAAGTACTTCTTTCCTGAAAATGGAGAGCAATATATTACACAGATTGTTGAATTAATACAAAAGAATGATTTGGAAAATAAGCGAGAAAACGCTAAAAATATAAATAATGAACATGGTGAGTAAAAGGTCGGTTTGCCGACCTTTTTTTATTGCAAAATTTTCTTATAAAAATTCTTATTTTATCTCAGGCGGCAAGATATGTTTAAACATAATAATAAAGAAAGAGGAATTATGAGATCACAGCCGGAGGGCTGCGGGGATTAAAACTAGAGGGGCTTTTGTCTGACAGTACTTTTACAGTAATCGTACCTCTTCGGAGATGCGTGGATTAAAACTAGAAAGGTGAGGTGAAAAGATGGGGATAAGCCAGTTACCCTCTTATGGGGCGTGGATTAAAATGGTAATTTAGATCGTATAATAGGGGAAGGTGAAATCAGATCATGGAAAAATAGCAACACTGATAGAGGATATAATTAAAGATATTGATGTTACCAAGGAAGATTTTCTATTCTTTCTATTGAAAAATGGAACGAATAAATTTACAATAGGATTAGGGAATGTTTTAGAATGTCTCAAATTTGCAGAAAATAAGGGGAGTTTCGGAACTACCACAGAAATGGTGGTGGAAAATGAGTGAGGTTTATCCAAGACTTGAGACATATGATGATGTTCCGAAAAATGAAGAATGAGGAAATTTAAAATACAGCTTCTCGTGATTTTGGTATGTGTCCTGCCTATGATAATCCAATACAACTTATTGGATTGTACAAAAAATTAGAGAATATTGAAAACAATAGCTAACTGACCTTTCAAAAGAGGTCTTGCCTGAAATATAGGGAGAAAAAATATGCAATATGATTTATTGGAAATATTATTAAAAAACGCACAACCTATTGCAGGATACACTATACAGACTTTAGCCTCCGCATTCATTTCTGCATTGTTCTTAAAAGGAAATACAGCCAGAACAGAATTTGAAAAAATAAAAGTAAAAAAAACAGAAGAGGTCATTGATTTTTTAATGAAAAGTGAGCAATTGTCGTTTATAGACTTAGTTAAATGTAAAAATATTTTAGCTATAGCTCAAAAAGCTGAACAATTTAACACCAAATGTGATAACAAAAAGATAGAAGAAAAAATAAATTTCGACTGGTTTGTAAGATTTTTTGAATCAGCTGGTTCTATTAGTGACCAAGATATGCAGGACTTATGGGCTCGAATTTTAAATGAAGAAATACAAAAAGCAGGAAAATTTTCATTTAGGACATTAGATGTGTTTTTCAAGATGGACAAAGATGAAATACTGGCTTTTCAATATTGTGCAAAAAACAAATTGATTTCTCCATATGGAGAGTACTTTCTTCTTAATTCGGATGAAGCTTTAGTCCCTGATGATGATAATATGGGATATGGTTTAGCTATTACAGAAGAAAGTGATATTTCTTCAATAATGGCTGCTACATATAATATAAATAGTAATGTAATTCGACTTTTAGAAGGAGCTGAATTATTATCAACAATGTTAACAACCAGCGATTTTATAATAAATGAGAAACCTATAAGTATATATAACGGAATCGCTACAATTTTATTAAATTTAAAATCAGATTGTGGTTTTACAGATTTTCGCTTTGAGTTAACAGGATTTCGCTTTTCTTACAGTGCAATAGAGCTTTTTTCGATTGTAAACGAACCAGAATCTCTTTCTTTTATATTAGACTATGCTAGATTAATAGAAAGACAATATCCTTTTTTAGATGTGAGAGTTTATAAAAAAATAAAGGATGGCGATATAGATTATATATACGATGACACTCTCGATATATTACACAATGATAAGTATACTAATTTGACAAAAATAACAGATTAATTTTTCACACAACATGAGAATAAGGAGGAAAATATGAAAAACAATACAAAAGAACATCAATTACCCGAAAATCTAGAGACTGTTTTTTGGTTGGAGACAGAGAATCTAGTCTAACAGTAAGTAAAGAGCAATTAATTGAACTAATCAAATTAGCAGAGAAAACAGGAAGTCTTCCCAAACTCCCGACTGAGTGGTGGGAGAAGGTGAGCAAGCAGTCGTAGCACGTAGATTAAAACTGACTACCAGTACGGCGTGGTATTTTTGTAAAGTCAGTGCGAATCGAAAACAACGCAAAAATCCCTGGGGATTCGCACCATAAAATTGAAAAATATTGCTTTTGACTGACAATCTTTGCGGCGCAAGCTCCATCTGAACAACGGCTCAGGTGGAGTTAGCCGCTTTTTAAAATCATTTATATAAATAAAAATCAGAAACAGAATAGTTAAACATGAGTTTATAATATAGTAGGGGAGACATAAAAATGAGAAAAAATGATATATGTTAAATATCTGTTTTAGGAAGGAGGTAGTTTTATAAGAAAAACAAGGATTCTCCTAACCTCTAAATGAAATGTAGGTAGCGAGATGAATTGTA
>ENA-OPVG01001639-OPVG01001639.1-human-gut-metagenome-genome-assembly--contig:-NODE-1639-length-15418-cov-2.579444_pt1 | contig 15418 bp, 16 predicted proteins | sample MGYA00241093_ERZ501975 | MGnify/ENA primary metagenome ERZ501975 (study PRJEB25962, sample SAMEA2042993) | human gut metagenome | biome: human gut; feature: human-associated habitat; material: faeces... | reverse complement strand
AACCATATCGAATGTATTTACTTTCACGTAACTGACATTCATGCATCATATTTTAGAACACGGAGCTTACGTTTCCGTTTTTGGGCTGTGCGCCTATTGATGACTGCTTTTGCAAACTCGCTTCGCTCAAACAGTGCAACGCAGCCATCATTAGCGCAGTCAGAATCTACGGAAATTTGCTGAGTCAAAATGTCAGGAGACTGTTCCTTTTTCTGTGTATAGGAATATGAAGTTAAATTAAGATATTTTCTATATTTATCTGAAGATTTTAAATATATGTATACTATTAATTCCTCTTCTCTCATTTTCCGTATCATCTTTGTGGCGCCACCACACCCCGGCGGAGGTTCACGGCCTTCGGCCGCTGCCCCGAGAGGCCTTCCCGGTTGTGGGGAAGCGGAACTGTCGCAAGAAAATGGTCCTATAAAAAGCTTTGAACTGATAAAGCATGCATCCGATATTCAGGAACCCAGCAAGGCTTTCGAGACTGCGACTGTGCTAGTGGCGGTTGTGGAGCATCTGTCTGAGCGACAGCGAGTTATGCGGAGCAATCGCTAATAAGCGCACGGGAGCAGCCCGAAAATGAAGCGTGTTCCAGAATATCGGATGTATGTCTATATCATAATCCGTCTTTTTCTTCTCGTATCTTCTTCATCAGTTCCGCCAGCTCGCTGTATTTCCCGGTTACGTAACCGTAGTTCTGGGCTTTATGTGGCAGCTGGCAGTTCGTGCAGTCTTTTATTCCCGTTTCTGTCATTCGAAAATTCCCGCCACATTTATCGCCCAGTGCATACAGCGGGCAGTAGCAGAACAGACAGTTGAAGTTCTCCGGATCTGCGCCTGCATGACACGGAAAATATTCACATTCCTTATTGCTGAAAAAAGCATAGTGTTTCCCTTCCCAATATGGTTTTTCCATTTACTTTCACCTCATTATATAAAAAAATCCAGTCACGGCACTGCCGAACTGGTCATCTTCAAAACTTATTTCAGAGGATTTGCGATACTGCTCCGGGGTAGACAATGAATCCGTTCAAATATGCGGAGGGAACGAATGCATCCGGAGTAGTACCGCCTGCCATTTAATCATACCCTTTAAGGGGTCGTATGTATGTGGCGGCCACCACGATACATATAGGTATAATTCATACGAACAGGCGAATTCCATAAAAAAATGCCTGCTTCCAACAAGCAGACAACGCTTTGGGTTGCGGATACCCTAAGTTGGTTGTTACACTTTACACGGAAGTTTAACCTCGCCATACAAAGCAGGTTTCCTGACTTCAGGATCATCACTTCTTTTCCCCTTCTCATACTATCGTACAATGGGATATCGAAAAGTCGCTCCTCTGTTACAGTGACCGGATCGCTCAGGATTCTCACCTGATTCCCTCTTCTGACTGCTACGCGGATTACAATCAGCACTTCATATGTTCAATATGGAATTATACTGACATCATAATAGCACGATGTCAGTATGCTGTCAATAACCCGCATAACATTTTGTCAAATTTTTATCATTTTATTTACATACCGCATTTCTTATATAAACTCCTCCCTTGCATTTTCCCAACACCTCACCTATACTGAATACAGTCTGATAAAGCAGTAAATACAGCTTTTCGATAATACAGCCCATCGCCAGACAATAAATTGCACTCTATTTTTCAGGAGGGTCCTTATGATACAGGATATTGCACCACATACTTATCACAATGAATACAGACCGGTTGCTCCGGATGGCAGCAGTTTTGTGCTCGCTTATGAAAACGGAAAGAGTTTCTTTCATAAAAATGATACAGACAATTCTATAACGCTTCCCCGTTTCCGCGAACTGGAAGGAAACGTAAGCGACCTGTACAAAAATTATATCTATCTTTTCTCGATAGATGACGAACGTTTTTATCTGATTCCGGGACTGGATACTTCCCTGCTGCCAGGCTATGAATTCCACGAAAACAGAGAGCTTCGTTATGTACAGCCACAGTATCTTGCTTTTGCTTCGATTACCGGATATCAGCTCTGGTTCTGGTACAGAAACCGCCGTTTCTGCGGATGCTGCGGGTTCCCAATGAAACACGATACAAAAGAACGTATGATGTACTGCCCTTCCTGTGGCCGTCAGGAATATCCGGTACTTATGCCGGCTGTGATCGTCGGTATTACTAACGGAGATAAGATCATCTGCTCCAAATATGAGGGCAGAAGCTTTAAGCAATATGCCCTGATCGCCGGTTTCGCGGAAATTGGTGAAACAATTGAAGAAACCGTTCATCGCGAAGTCATGGAAGAAGTCGGTCTGAAAGTGAAAAATCTCCGTTATTATAAGAGTCAGCCATGGTCCTTCTCCGGTACATTACTTTTTGGATTTTTCTGCGATGTAGACGGGGACGATACTCTCACGGTGGATCATGAAGAGCTTTCTGTAGCACAGTGGTTTGACCGTGACAAAATTATCTGTCAGGACACCGGCAGCAGCCTTACCAATGAAATGATGATGGTCTTCGCCGCCGGGAAAGAGCCAAAGTGATTTTTTTCTCCATGTTCCAATTGATTTTAAGTCAATTTTTTCGAATATTCAGATTGACATTTTCTCTCCAATATTTTATCATCTATATAAAAGAAATGGGTTTTGTATCGTGTACAGCCTTACGGCTCAAGCGAGTTGCTCGTTTCTTTTTTTATGTCTATGATATCATACAAATACATTCTATTATCTTCCGAATATCTTACTATAAGTGATGCATGAAAAATATTATATCTTTCTATCTCATCGTCTTTATACACAGGAAGTGCAAACCTCGAATTATAGCGATACCAACCATACCTCGCATTTCTCCAATGCTTGCTCTCTTTATTTTCTCTATAATATTTACCCAAAGCTATTTCTATCATTTCAGGAATTCCCTGTGTTGCATTTGCTTTCGCCTTGGCATTTGTTCCCTTAAGACTATGTGTATATTTCGAACCACTATATTCATTTGGTAAATCAGCTCCAATATATATAACATCTCCAGTAGAAGCCACCATATAAAAATCCCCAACATATTCTTTCAAGTATGCACGTACTTCCCTCCAATTGATGGAGCGTTTTCCCTTAAATCTAATATCATTGATCACCACAATATTATTTCCATCAATATCCTGAATGATCGAAACATTTCGCTGCCGTTTTCTAGACTGACAGGCATTGTTGATTTGTTTACAAACTTCAAGAAGTTCAATATAGCTGATTATTCTCCTCTTGCTCTCTGCATCTGATTGACGAAACAATTCAATCATATAATTTTCATTTGTCAAGCAATCAATCTGGGCTGCCGGTTCCACAGTTTCTTCATCACAAAGCAAATCCACAAGTGACATATCAAGCGCTCTACATATAGACACTATTTTATCCGCTTGTGGATTAATTTTTTTCTTTCGCCAATCGCTAATCGTACTGGTTGCAATTCCTGTTCTTCTAGACAGTTCCATTTGACTCATATGTAACTCATCAAGTCTGTCAAAAATCTTTTCATATATCTTCATGCCATAACACCCTTCTATTGATTATTTCCGACTTTTCGGATATTGTATCATGATTAATTATAGATATCAACCTTTATCTACATTCCACCGATATTTCCAGGAAACTCCTTTATAATACATTTTTTGTTATTTATATATATTTTCAAAAAATAAGCATCCGCCCAGACGTTTTTTTGTATGTTATACTTCAAAAAGCTGCCATTGCATTCCTGTCAATCCGGCTGATCATGGACAATACGTTGCCGATAACATCCTGACCGACTGGCTGTCGTATATCCCCGCAATACCATGGATTCGCTTGAACTTGACCGTTCAAAAGGCTCTCTGCTTCCACATACTGTAGTTTCTGCGAAACAAAATGTGTATTTCTTTTCACCGGTTCATTTCCGTGAACGTGAGATTGGGTATCTTGTTCTGGAAAACTGCGATTACCTGCTGGATCATCAGTTTCTTTTTGAGACGCTCAACACCTTCCGTACATCTATAGAAGCGCTCTATGGAAAACTGATCCTTCGAAAGAAAAACAAACAGCTTTCTCAGCTTTATATCCACGATTCCCTTACCGGACTCTACAACCGTATGGCTTATGAAAAGCTTGCCCTTCCGCTCTTTCAACAATATATGCAGAAAGGCAGACCTGTCGGAATCCTGTTCGCAGATGCAGATCATCTGAAATATATCAATGATAATTTCGGACATGACATGGGAAATCTGGCAATTCGGAGTATTGCCTCCGTAATTCAGCAGCAATGCCCTGTCGGTTCCATTTCCATGCGTTATGGTGGAGACGAATTCGTCTGTGTGATTCCTGATTACAGCCAGTCAAAGATACAACAGCTCAAAGAATCTATCCTGGCTTCCCTTGAAGAGTTCTCCTCCACCAGCCGTACAGTTTTTCCTCTCGAAGCAAGTATCGGCTTTGTCGTTGCGGATGATCCTGTCTTCTCACTTAACGACTACATCAATCTTGCTGATGAAAAAATGTACGCCGAGAAAAAAGAGCGCAAAGCAACCCGCCAATAACTTACAGGAGTTTTTATTATGACACCATATATCACCAGAGTCCTCGCACAACAGATTGTAAATACGGTCAAAGATCTCTGCGGCCAGAATGTTAATTTCATCGACTGCTCGGGAACGATTTTTGCCAACACCGCCGAATCCCGCATCGGAATGTTCCATGAAATCGGACAGCAGGCAGCAACTATGCAGAGGCAGCCGGACTGGATCTGGAACTGATCCTGGCTTCTGTCAATTCACGCAATAAAAAAGCCTTCCTGGAGAAAACTCTGGATAAGCTTTCTTCGGAAGACCTTGAATTGCTTCGTATTTATTTTTCCTGCGATATGTCCCTCAAAAAAACTGCGAAGAAACATTTCTGCATAAGAATACCATTCAGTACAGGCTGAACCAGATTCATAAAAAAAGCGGATACAACCCGAGAGAATTTCAGGATGCTGTGCGATTATATCTGGCATTAAAAATGTAAGGTCATAGATTTGCAGAAGACAAATTCTAATACTAAAAAACTCCGGTCACAAATTTCTTCATGACCGGAGTTTTTTATTTTTACAGAGTTTCTATTTTCACTCTTACATCTGTATTTATTTCTTTTTTGAGATCATATACTGTATTCGTAATCACCGCTTCACCATTGTTTACAAAAATACTGATCTGGTTCGGGTTCACATATGCCTCAATCTCGAACCCGTCTTTCAGCTCCGGTGTCTCAAATTTCACTCTGTGATTCGGGAATTTTTCAAAAAGGGCACTTCTGTCGGTACAGATTTTATTCCCTTCTCTAGAAATCACATATCCACCGACATTTACTTTATCCCCATCCTCCAGAGAAAAGCGCAGACGATATCCACTTTCATCTGCCTCGGATGGTTCAGAGATTTCCTTTGTATATACTGCCTGTACATTCGGATGAACGCGGAAATAAATGTGATCTTTCTGCACTTCCACAACACGCGGAATACACATCATTCCCTGCCATTTTCCATCTACCGGTTCCGGCATACGGAGCCATGCTGTCAGGATTCTTCTGCCACTCTCATCCAGAGTGCTCTGTGGTGCATAAAGGTCTGTTCCATAATCAAGGAACTGGTATTTTTCCGGCAGTTTCATATCACAGGTTTCTTTATCAAATGTTACCTGCATGCATACTGTCTGTGCATCGTCTGCCTTACCATCTTTAAACAACTGCATCGGTGAAAAGATCACTACCTGGCTGTTATCCACTTCAAAATAATCCGGGCATTCCCACATCCAGCCAAAGTTTTCTCTGGTTACAGAATTTTCAAATTTCCATTCTTCTCCATCTGTACTTGTGAAGAACAAAAGTTTTCCCTGTTTATCATTGATGGTACTTCCAAGCACCATGTACCATATGTCCCCGTCTTTCCAGACTTTTGGATCTCTTGTATGGCGTGCATCTCCGATATCTGCATCGTGAATAACCGGAATCACGGTCTTTTTGTCTTTGATGTTGTCAAAATGAATACCATCCTCAGAAGTGATCATGAGCTGTGCAGATACAAAATGTTCATCCACACATAAATTGATATCCTCCGGATTTTCTGTAAGATAATTCACACCTGTATAATACAGCTGCATTTTTCCGTCTTCTTCAATCGCACTTCCGGAAAAACATCCGCTCCGATCATCCGTTTTGCTCGGAAACAGTGCAATTCCCTGTTCTTCCCAGTTCACCAGATCTTTGCTGACAACATGTCCCCAGTGCATCCGTCCCCAGCGCGGCCCATACGGGAAGCACTGGTAAAACAGATGGTACATGCCTTTGTAATATATAAAGCCATTCGGGTCATTCATCCAGTAGTCTTTCGGTTTTACATATATTTTCTGCATATTCTGCTCACTTTCTTATTTTTCTATGAATGGATTAATTACTTCCATCGCTTTTTCTGCTTCTGCACCTTCTGCATGAATTCTCAGATCTACCGCTTTTGACAGATCCACACTGAAAATTCCCATGATTGATTTCGCGTCAATCACATATCTTCCGGAAACAATATCCATATCACAGTCCAGACGTGTCACAGCATTGACAAAATCTTTTACTCTTTCTATTGTTCCTAAAAAAATCTTTACTTCTCTCATTATCAACGTCACTCCTATAAATAATTCATCTCAGTTTCTTTATCAAAGAAATGAATCTTGGATGGCATAAATACAAATTCAATTTCATCTCCAACCTGGCTGATCTCATATTTAGAAACTCGTGCAACTGCCTGGCAGCCTCCGAACTGGAAGTACAGGTTATTCTCATTTCCCATGACTTCTGTATCTGTGATCACAGCTTTCATTTTATTTTCTTTATAAAGTTCCAGGTTCTGCGCATCCATTTTAAGATCCTCTCCACGGATACCAAGTGTCATCTCACCTTCTTTACCATTCAGTTTCTTAAGAATAGCTTCCGGAAGCATCAGTTTATTTCCGTCTTCAAATGTTACTTCGTTTCCTTTTAAGGTAACATCAAAGAAGTTCATCTGAGGAGATCCTATAAATCCTGCAACAAATTTGTTTACCGGATGATCATATAATTCCATTGGTTTTCCAACCTGCTGGATCACGCCCTCTTTCATGATAACGATACGATCAGCCATAGTCATGGCTTCAACCTGGTCATGTGTAACATAGATCGTCGTTGCACCCATTTCACGATGCAGCTTGCTGATCTCTGTTCTCATGCTGACACGAAGTTTTGCATCCAGATTGGACAGTGGCTCATCCATCAGAAATACCTTCTGATTTTTTACGATTGCACGCCCCAGTGCCACTCGCTGTCTCTGACCTCCAGAAAGATTCTTCGGTTTTCTGTAACGGAATTCCTGCAGTCCCAAGATATCAATTGCCCAGTCTACTTTTTTCTTGATTTGGTCTGCTGGCATCTTCATGTTCTTCAGCCCGTATCCGATATTTTTTTCTACGGTCATATGAGGATACAGAGCATAGTTCTGGAATACCATCGCAATACCACGGTCTCTCGGTGCTGTCTCGTTCACTCTTTTGCCGTCAATATACAGATCTCCTTCTGTAATCTCTTCGAATCCGGCAATCATACGAAGTGTTGTGGATTTTCCACATCCAGACGGTCCTACAAATGCGATAAATTCTTTTTCTTCTATATTAAGATTAAAATCATCTACAGATTTGTGTTCTGCTCCTGCATATTTTTTTCCGATATGTTTAAATTCTATAAAACTCATAATTCATTAACCCTCCTTGGAACCAGTTGATGTTACACCTTCTACAATCTGTTTGGAGAACAGTGCATAAATAATAATAACAGGGATTGTGATCAGTGTGATCACTGCAAGTGTCTGTCCCATTGTTGTATTGTCATTGGATGTTATGGAGTTCAGACCAATCTGCGCGGTCAGAAGATCACTGGATGTAAATACAAGTGACGGCCAGAGATAGTCATTCCATACTCCAAGGAATGTAAACACACTGACAGTTGCAACGACTGTCTTTGACATTGGCAATACCATGGTAAAGAAATATTTTACCGGACTGCAGAAGTCAAGCTGTGCCGCCTCATAAACATCATCCGGCAAACTTACGAAAACCTGTCGGAACAGAAAGATATTAAACGGATTCACGATCATTGGAAGTACATATCCAATCACGGTATTCAGTAGTCCTGCTTTTGCAATGATCAGAAAGTGTATCGTGATAACGGTTTCTGTCGGTACGATCAGAAGCATCATGATGATCAAAAGCCACTGGTCACGGAATGGAAAGTTGATCTTTGCAAGTGCATAGCCTGCAAGTCCGTTTACAATAACCCCAAGTACGATCAGCAGTGCCGCATATCCCAGAGTATTAAGCATGTAACGAAGGAAATTGGTATCTGTCAGAATCGTAATATAGTTTTCAAAATAATTTCCATTTAAAGCAGGAGGAATAAATGCTGCTATGGAATTCATATCTGCTGTGATCGCTGCATCTGGTTTAAAGGAGTTTGCAAGCATCCAGATCACCGGAAACAGGAAGAATATGGAAAGTACCAGCAAAATAACTGCCAGTATCCAGTTAAATGTTTTTTGCTTTTTTGTTAACATGTTTTTTCTCCTCCTTTCCTTTGGTCAGTACATTCTGTATGATTGTCAGGATTACAACAAAGATTGTAAATACGATTGCCATCGTAGATGCAAGTCCCATCTCCCAGTTCATTGTACCGGTTTCATAAATATCATAAACCAGAGTATAGGTTGAATGATCAGGACCGCCACCAGTCATTACCATCGGCTGTACTAACATACGGAATGCTCCGATCGTAACTGTGATAAAAACGAAAACGCAGAGAGGTTTCAGTTCCGGAAGTGTAATGTCTTTAAATTTCTGCCATCCACTTGCATGATCCATCTCAGCTGCTTCATAAAGCGCTGGGTTAATGTTCTGGAGTCCACCAAGGAAAATGATCATCTGATATCCTACACCCTGCCATACACTCATAACTGCGATGGATGGAAGTGCCTGTTTCGCACTGTGAATAAATGGCTGTGCACTGATTCCCAGATGAGCAAGCAGTGTATTCAGGATTCCTTCCGGACTGTAGATATCCATCCAGAGTGTGGATACAACCGCCAGCGACATAACAACCGGAATAAAAAATGCCACTTTGAAGTATTTCTTACAATGTGTGACTTTGTTGATCGCAAGTGCCAGAACAAGTGCTCCAATACACTGGCAAGGAACGATGATAATTACAAATTTCACCGTATTGAAGAAGGATTTTACAAATAATTCATCTTTAAAAATATTTATGTAGTTTTCAAGGCCCACAAAATGTGTCATATCCGGATTCAGGGCAAAATAATCAGTAAAACTGAATACCAGTGTCAGCACCATCGGCAGAAATAAAAACAATGTAAGAAGTACCAGTGCCGGGCCAAAGAAAGCCATTCCTAAAATTGATTCTTTTTTCTTCATTATTCTCTCGTATAACGTTCCAGTTTCGCGTTAATCCTTTCTACAGATTTATCCAGTTCTGCCTGCGCATCTTTACCGCCTAGTCCAACACTTTCAAGTGCCTGCTGGAAAGATGTACTTACCTGTGGATATACAGGAGTTTTTGGTCTTGGGTGTCCATATTTACTCAGCTGCTCGTACAGTGCTTTGTAATTTTCGTCTGTCTGGAATACATCGATCTGTTCAAATGCTTTATATGTAGACGGAAGTGATTTTGCTTCATTCCAGATCCTTACACCACTTTCCACACCACTCATCCATTTGACCAGCTCTGTTGCACCTTCAATATTGTCTGTTTCTGAAGATGCTGCAAATGCCCAGGAGCCTGTCGGTGTATATCTTTCACCATCCCAGTCATCACCAACTACATAAGGTGCAACGCCAAGATTCACATCCGGATAGTTCTCGTAGATTGTGTTGACTTCCCACGCACCGTCAAATTTGAAGGCTGCTCTTCCACTTTCAAACAGATTCTCGATCGGAGCTTCGGACATGTATTTGTTCTCTACGATCTGGTGGAAATAATTCATAACTTCAACATTCTTTTCTGAATTGAAATATCCGTCCACTGTCAGTCCGTCTTCGCTTACCAGGTTTCCACCATTTGCCCAGATAAATGGGGCATAATAATAAATACTTGCTTCACCTACAGGGAATGTCATGTCGATCGGATAACCATTCTTCTCATCCATCAGCGGTTTCAGCTTAGCCAGAATATCCATAAATTCAGTCTGTGTCCACGGATGATCTGCATCCGGAACCTCAATTCCGGCTTCTTCCAGAATATCTTTGTTATAATAAAGCCCTACACTGGATTCCATAACTCCAAGTGCATAAAGCTTATCGTTATAAGTGCCCTGATCCAGAATGGATTCCAGATATTCGCCTCTTTCTTCCTCTGTCAGCTCTGCCAACGGCTGTATGATGCCATTCTCTGCATAAGCAGCCACATTCGGTCCATCCAGAGTAAGAACATCCGGAAGGCCACCTGAGAGCACTGATGAATTTACCTTATCTGAATAGCCGCCACCACTGTCGTTTCTAGGAATAAATTCAATATCTGCGAAATATTTACCATTATATTTCTCATTAAAGCTGTCTACAGATTCCCTGTACACCTGTCCTTCCAGAGTATCTTCAATACTATGCACCCAGATTGAAAGATATTGTTCTCCTTCATCATAGCCTGCTACATCGCCAGGCTTTACTTCTTTTTTCTGACATCCTGTCAGGCTGACTGCAATTGCCAGACCGGCAAGAAGAATCAGTTTTGCTTTTTTCATGTTCTCCTCCTTTTCCATCTTTCCGTTCTTCGTGACCGGTAAAGTAACCGGTTACTTTATGTGTTGATAATAGCATATACTCATTTTTACGTCAAGTATTCTCTTACATTTCATTGATTTTTACAATTTTAATATACAAGTTTTGTAAAATCTGTACAGAACCGGTTACTTTACCAATTCTGTTACTGGTTAACCTTGTTCTGACTCTCTTTTTCTGTTATACTAAAACTACAATTATTACTGAGTTTTACTGAAAGGAAACTACCATGGGCAAAAAAAATATAACCTTCAATGACATTGCCAAATATACTGGTTTCTCAAAAACCACTGTTTCCAGATATTTCAACAATCCTGATTCCCTCACATTGAAGAATCAGCAGATTATCTCGGATGCACTTGATAAACTAAACTATCAGGAGAATAAAGTTGCCAGGATCCTGGCAAACGGGAAAACCGAATTTATCGGTGTTATCATTCCAAACCTTTATTTACATTACTATTCTGAAATGCTAAACCAGATACTGAAAACTTATGATACCTATGGCTACAAATTTCTTGTTTTTACCGGTGATGATCATAAATCAACTGAACGCGAGTATATTCAGGAACTTCTTTCTTATAAAATAGAAGGAATGGTTATTTTAAGCCATACCATTCCTTCCAGAGAGCTCGCCTCCTACAATCTCCCAATTGTAACGATCGAGCGTGAAGATCAGTTTGTGAGCAGTGTCAATACGGATAACTATATGGGTGCGGTGCAGGCAACCAGTCTGCTTGCAAAGACTGGAGCAGATATTCTGATCCATATCAATGTTGAATTATCTCCACAGGTTCCATCCTATGGACGTATAAAAGGCTTTTCTGATATCTGTGAAGAATATCAGATTCCACATGAACTGATTCTCACAGATACCGGCCACAGTTATGAAGAAAGTTCTCTGATTCTCAAAGATTTGCTGGAAACAATTGATTCTAAATATCAAGGCAAAACAAAGGGAATTTTTCTTCCAAACGATACATTTGCCAACATCATGCTCAATCATGTGATTCAAAAGTATGGACAGCTTCCAGATGACTACAAGATCATTGGTTTTGATGATTCTCCAGTTTCCAGAGAAGCTATTGTTCCGATCAGTACTGTCGGACAGCAGATTGACAAGATTGCCGCATCTGCCATGAAAATCCTGCATGAACAGATTACAGAAAGACACAAAAGAAAACCGGCTCTGTCTTCTGAACCGGTTCACAAGATCATTCCACCGATCCTGATCAATCGAAAAACAACTGAGCCTTCTCATTGAAATCTGATATTTTTTATACATAACAAAAACGCTGCAAAAAATGAATTTTAATTCACTTAATGCAGCGTTTTGTTTGCCAAACAGGCGGGCGCCGGACAGTTCCCGGCATCATGCATTTCTAAAACGACTTAAAAAGTCTTTTGTCATCTCATTTTGTGGATCTTCAAAGATCTGCTGTGAAGTTCCCTCTTCTACAATAACTCCATTACCCATAAAGATTACATGCTTTGCCACATCCCGGGCAAATGCCATCTCATGTGTGACAATGATCATTGTCAGTCCGTCTTTGGCAAGCGTTCGCATAACCTCAAGGACTTCTCCGACCATCTGCGGATCCAAGGCTGAAGTAGGCTCATCAAAGAGCAGGATCTCCGGTTCCATGGCAAGCGCTCTGGCAATTGCTACCCTCTGCTTCTGACCTCCAGAAAGCTGCTTCGGCTTTGCATTGATATATGGAGCCATACCAACCTTCTCAAGATACATCATTGCGTTTTTATGGGCTTCTTCCTTGCTCTTTTTCAGGACTTTCTCCTGCCCCACCGTGCAGTTTTTAAGAACTGTCATGTTATTGAACAGGTTAAAGTTCTGAAACACCATACCAACCTTTGAACGATATTCCGGCACATTCACATGCTTATCCATGATGTTCGTTCCATGGTATCTTATCTCTCCTGAGGAAGGTGTTTCCAGAAGATTCATGCAACGCAGCAGCGTGGATTTACCGGAACCGGAAGGGCCAATGATACAGGTAACATCCTTCGGCTTCACTGAGAAATCGATATCTTTCAGAATCTCATTATTTCCAAAAGATTTTCCCAGATGCTGTACTTTCAGAATTGTCTCACTCATTCTCTGCTGTCCTTCCTTTCTTTATAAGAGTACATTCCGCTGGTATGTGTCAGAGTATCAGCGGTTGCAAGATCATAATTATCCGGTCCGTCCATCTTGTGTTCGATCACACGCAGGATTCTGGAACAGGTAAATGTCATGATAAAATAGATAACCATTGCAATTGTGAAGGACTCAAAATATGTATACAGTGCTCCTGCAACACCTTTAGTCGTGTAAAAGAGCTCTACTGTACCAATGATTGAAAGTACACAGGTATCTTTGATATTGATGATCAGGTTATTTCCGATCTGCGGCATGATATTTCGCAGGGCCTGCGGAAGTATTACATTTATCATCGTCTGAACATGTGTCATGCCGATTGCCTTGGCGCCTTCTGTCTGTCCGGGATCGATGGAAAGAATACCACCTCGAACTGTCTCTGCCATGTATGCCCCTGTGTTAATCGATACAATAAAGATTGCTGCAAACCACATAGACATATTGATGTTAAATAGATAGGCACTTCCGAAATAAATAAACATTGCCTGGGCCATCATTGGAGTCCCACGAAAGAACTCCACATAGCAGGCCATAATAAATTTGACAACTTTGATAATTACTTTTTTGGCTGTTGAATCATTTTTGTCCACCGGGATCGTCTGCACGATGCCAACCAGAAAACCAATGATACATCCAAAAAGTGTTCCTACCAGCGCCAGCCACATGCTGACACCGGCTCCCTTCAGGAAAGAAGGACCATATTGCTGAAGAAGATATATAATTCTTCCTCCAAAACTCTCAGGCAGCATTTCGCTCCTCCTTTATGATTCTGAAAGTGGCTGTACGGAAATAGCCTCATCCATCATTTTATTATAATCATCTTCGGTCATATCTTTAAGCACGCCATTGATTGCATCCTTAAGTTCATCGTTGCCCTTCTGTACTGAAATACCAATATTGATATCTTCATCAGATACTTCAAATGCTCCGTCTGTTCCACTGAAGTCCAGCAGTTTGAAATCCGGATATGCTACACATGCAGCCTTTCCTGTAGGCATGTCAGTGACAACTGCATCACATTTGCCGGATTCAAGAGCAACCAGCATTGCCGGTGCACTTTCCTGTGCCGGAAGGATATCAGCATCTGGAATCTGAGGCAGGCAGGAATCATACCAGATCGTATTCTGCTGTGATGTCACTGTAGCTCCTTTAAGGTCTTCTACGCTTGCTGCGTCCTTGTAATCTCCATCATTCTTAACCAAAGTGATGATGGATGCATAATAATATGGATCTGTGAAATCAACCATCTGCTGACGTTCTTTTGTAATAGACTGTCCTGCAATAACACAGTCAACCTGACCGGACTGTACTGCCGGTACAAGAGAATCCCAGTCAAGCTTTACGATTTCAAGATCATAGCCTAATTCATCTGCAATTTTCTTTGCCATCATAACATCATATCCATATGCGTAATCGGAGCTTCCTGAAATCTGCACTGCACCGTTGGAATCATCCGGCTGTGTCCAGTTATATGGTGCATATGCACACTCCATTGCTACCTTTAAAACCTTCTTTTCACCAGATTCAGCAGCAGCTTCCTTAGATGTGTTTTCTCCTGCTGCGCTTGTCTGCTCTGCTGGAGCTGCTGTAGTAGCTGCTGGATTATTTCCGCCACATGCTGTTAATGCACCTGCTGCCATTATTCCAGCAAATGCCAGGCTCATTGTTCTCATTACATTTCTTTTCATAATTGTTCTCTCCTTTTGCCTGTATTTCGAAAGTCTGTTATCAAAAAATACCTGTCCTTATAACAAACAGACATGTCACCTGGCGGTAACATCACCATAAATGAAAGCCATACCTGTTACCAGGTATGACTTCTTCGTTTTCCTTGGCTTCTTTCGCGAAACAGCCTTCCTGACTGCTGATTTTTATATAAATCAGCATTTTCCCGCTTAGTATAGCATAACTGCTCCGCTTTTCCAATAGTAATTTTTATTTTAACAGGCCATATTTTCCACTATATTTTCCTACTTTTTCCCAGCTTCCTTAGAAACTGCCTCTGCTTCCTCTGCCTTTTTAATCATCAGGTCTGTCATTTTCTGCTGATACTCTTCATCCGCCGTGATCTCATTTCCCTGTTCATCTGCCTCCACAGCGAACAAGAAAGTTCTTGCATCATTGATCTCATAGCTGCAGGTTACAAATGTATACAGCGCTTTCACCGGGTATTCTACGGTTTCCGCATAGGAGCAAGGGGCGATCATCTCTTTTACAAACTCATCAAAAGCTTCCTGACTCTTAAAACGGGTCTTGCGCACAATGGGCTTTGCCTCTCCATAATAGCAGGATACCGCCTTTAAACGTATCTCCCGTTCAGGAGTATAAATAGAAAAATACTGATGCTCTTTAAAATAAGAAGGGTCTTTATAGCGGACAATATCTTTAAACATGCTTCCGTTCTTCATATTGTGG
>ENA-OPVG01001633-OPVG01001633.1-human-gut-metagenome-genome-assembly--contig:-NODE-1633-length-15462-cov-3.847732_pt1 | contig 15462 bp, 9 predicted proteins | sample MGYA00241093_ERZ501975 | MGnify/ENA primary metagenome ERZ501975 (study PRJEB25962, sample SAMEA2042993) | human gut metagenome | biome: human gut; feature: human-associated habitat; material: faeces... | reverse complement strand
CTTCGTTACAACAAGATCATTCTGATGACCGATGCCGATGTAGACGGTGCGCATATCAGTACTCTTCTGCTGACTTTCATCTATCGGTTTATGCCGGAGCTGATCAAGCAGGGACATGTATTCCTGGCGAAGCCGCCTCTGTATAAGCTGGAGAAGAACAAGAAGGTATGGTATGCCTACAGTGATGAAGAACTGGACAGCATTCTCTCTGAAGTAGGTCGTGACCAGAACAACAAGATCCAGCGTTACAAAGGTCTGGGTGAGATGGATGCGGAACAGCTCTGGGAGACCACCATGGATCCGGAGAGACGTATTCTGCTCAGAGTAAACTACGATGAAGAGACTGAATCCGAACTGGATCTGACCTTTACCACACTGATGGGTGACAAGGTAGAACCCAGAAGAGAATTCATCGAAGAAAATGCTCAGTTTGTTAAGAATCTGGACATCTAATAACTATTCAGAGCCGTTATCAGGCTCTGAATAGTTACGGTATTTAATAATAGAGAGTCGTATTTTACGACAGATTGTGAGGAAACATGAACGACGATATTTTTGATAAGCCTTCGGAGGCTGAGATTGATAAAATCCATGAAGTCGATCTGAAAGAAAAAATGGAAACTTTCTATATCGACTATGCCATGAGTGTTATCGCATCCCGTGCGCTTCCGGATGTGAGGGATGGTCTGAAGCCGGTACAGAGACGTGTACTCTATTCCATGATCGAACTGAACAATGGTCCCGACAAGCCGCATCGTAAGAGTGCCCGCATTGTCGGTGATACCATGGGTAAATATCATCCTCATGGTGACAGCTCCATCTACGGTGCATTGGTTAATATGGCACAGGACTGGTCTACCCGTTATCCTCTGGTAGATGGCCACGGTAACTTCGGTTCCATGGATGGTGACGGTGCTGCAGCAATGCGTTATACCGAGGCAAGACTTTCCAAGATTTCCATGGAGCTTCTGGCAGATATCGGTAAGAATACCGTAGATTTTGTACCGAACTTTGATGATACTGAAAAAGAACCTGTCGTACTGCCCAGCCGTTATCCAAACCTGCTAGTCAACGGTACTACCGGTATTGCCGTAGGTATGGCTACCAATATTCCACCTCACAACCTTCGTGAAGTGGTACAGGCTGTTGTTAAAATTATTGATAATCGTGTAGAAGAAGACAGAGATACTACGATCGATGAGATTCTTCCCATTGTGAAAGCTCCCGATTTTCCTACCGGAGGACTGATTCTGGGTACCAGAGGCTGTGAGGAAGCTTACCGTACCGGCCGTGGTAAGATCAGAGTCCGTGCAGTGACCAATATCGAGACACTACCTAACGGTAAGAGCCAGATCATTGCCACCGAACTGCCATATATGGTCAATAAGGCCAATCTGATCATCAAGATTGCTGAGCTGGTAAAACTGAAAAAGATCGACGGTATCACAGATATCCGTGATGAATCCAACCGTGAAGGTGTCCGCGTGGTTATTGAGCTTCGTAAGGATGCCAATGCCAATGTTATTCTGAATCAGCTGTACAAGCATACACAGCTTCAGGATACTTTTGGTGTGATCATGCTGGCGCTGATCAACAATCAGCCTAAGGTCATGAATCTGCTGGATATGCTGACTTATTACCTGAAACATCAGGAGGATGTGGTTACCAGAAGAACCAAATATGATCTGAACAAGGCTGAGGAAAGAGATCATATTTTACAGGGATTGTTAAAGGCTCTGGACTTCATTGACGAAGTTATTACTATTATCCGTGGCAGTCAGAATGCCCAGATTGCAAAAGAACGTTTGATGGAGAGATTTGAACTTTCTGATGTACAGGCACAGGCTATTGTGGATATGCGTCTGCGTGCTCTGACAGGTCTGGAAAGAGAGAAACTGGAAAACGAGCATCAGGATCTGGTAGCAAAAATTGCGGAGTTGAAGGCTATTTTGGCAGATGAAAAGCTGTTATTAGGTGTTATTAAGACAGAAATGAGTGCTATCGCTGAGAAATACGGCGATGACAGACGCAGTAAGATCGGTTATGACGAACTGGATATCTCCATGGAGGATCTGATTCCGAGGGAAAATACTATTATTGCCATGACCAGTCTCGGTTATATCAAACGTATGACCGTAGATAATTTCAAAGCACAGAACCGCGGCGGCCGAGGTATCAAGGGAATGCAGACCATCGATGAGGATTACATTGAGGATCTGTTGATGACGACGACTCATCATTATCTGAACTTCTTCACCAATATGGGAAGAGTATACAGATTAAAAGCATATGAGATCCCGGAGGCAGGCCGTACCGCAAGAGGTACTGCTATCGTGAACCTCTTGCAGCTGGCACCCGGTGAAAAGATCACCGCAATGATTCCTATCCGTGAATACAGTGATGACAAGAATCTATTTATGGTGACCAAGACCGGTATCGTGAAGAAGACGCCTCTGATGGAGTTCTCCAATGTCAGAAAGAACGGACTGACCGCTATCAACCTCAGAGAAGAGGATGAACTGATCGAGGTGAAGATCACCGACAGCAACAGCGAGATATTCCTGGTAACCAAACAGGGTATGTGTATCCGCTTCCAGGAGACAGATGTCCGGGCCACCGGCCGAGCGTCCATGGGTGTCATCGGTATGAATCTCTCTCCCGGGGATGAGATCATCGGCATGCAGTTACAGACCCAGGGCAGCGATCTGCTGATCGTATCCGAGAACGGTATGGGCAAACGTACCAATATGGATGAATTTACCGTACAGAAACGTGGCGGTAAGGGTGTAAAATGCTACAAGATCGTAGAAAAGACAGGTGATGTGGTAGGTGCCAAGGCTGTAAATGATGATAACGAGATCATGATGATCACTACCGAAGGAATTATTATTCAGCTGCGTGTGCAGGATATCTCCACTTTGAGCAGAATTACATCAGGTGTAAAGCTGATCAATCTGGATAACGGCGTAAAGGTAGCACAGATTGCCAAGGTACGTGAGAAGCTTTCCAACGGAGACCATGAATTCGACAATCTTGAGGAAGCCATGGAAGAAGTAGCACAGGAAGCTGTTTCTGAGGATGAGGACGAAGCAGAAGAAAATCTGATTTTCCCTACCGAGGATTCTGAAGATGATGAATAAATAAGAGTTAATGATTAAGTTGAGCACTTTTTATATTGCAGAAAAAGATATATATGTGATATAACAAAAGTGCTCAATTTAGTGAGACACAGATAAAAGCAAGCGGCTGCGAAGCAGATATTTGTTTTTATAGGCTCACAAGTGAACGAATATCCTGCAAAGCAGGATGTAAAATGCAATAGCACGAATTCGTGAAGTTATAATGTAATAACTTAAATGAAAAAGAGGGGTATGAAAAATGGAATCTTATAGTATTTTCAGAGATCTGGCAATCATTATTATATTTGCCAAGGTGTTTGGTATCATTGCGAGAAAATGTAAGGCACCACAGGTGGTAGGTGAGATCATTGCCGGTCTGTTGATCGGACCCAGTGTACTGGGACTGGTGCAACAATCGGATTTTCTGATCCAGATGGCAGAAATCGGTGTTATCCTGCTGATGTTCTCCGCCGGACTGGAGACGAATCTGAGGGATCTCATGAAGACGGGATTTGTGGCATTTCTGATCGCATGCTTTGGTGTATTTGTTCCTTTGGTAGGAGGAACATTGTTGTACATGGGATTTTACGGAGTGGCACCCTGGGGCTCTGAGAAATTCTATGAAGCTGTATTTATTGGTGTCATTATGACGGCTACCAGTGTAAGTATTACTGTGCAGTCTCTGAAAGAACTGGGAAAACTGAAAGGTAAAGTCGGCACAACAATCATGAGTGCCGCTATTATCGATGATGTCATTGGTATTATTGTACTTACTTTTGTCATCGGATTTAAAAATCCGGATTCCAATCCAGGAAGTGTAGTAATTTCTACTCTTCTGTTCTTCCTGTTTGCAATTGGTGTCGGATTTGTATTGTTCAAGGTATTCCAGTATCTGGATAACAAATATCCGCATACAAGACGTATTCCTATTTTAGGTCTGGCGCTCTGTTTTATTTTCGCTTATGTAGCGGAAGTATTCTTCGGTATTGCGGATATTACAGGTGCTTACGTGGCAGGTATTATCCTGTGTTCTATTCGGGATTCGGAATACATAGCCGAGAAGATGGATATCAATTCTTATATGATCTTCGGGCCGATTTTCTTCGCAAGTATCGGACTTAAGACCAGCTTTGACCATTTGAACGGAGAATTTGTACTGTTCTCTATCGGATTTGTTATTGTTGCTCTGCTGTGCAAGATCATCGGTTGTGGTCTGATGGCGAGAATCTGCAGATTCAAAGGACCGGATGCCTTGAAAATCGGTGTCGGTATGATGACCAGAGGCGAGGTTGCCCTGATCGTAGCACAGAAGGGATTGTCTGTGGGAATGATCGGTGCGGAATACTTTACAGCAGTCATTCTGCTGATCATTGTATCCAGTATCTCCACTCCTATCCTGCTTAAGATTCTGTATACGAAGCATGCCGAGATTGATTAAAAAATATGGATCATATGGATCAGAAGCGTTTTGAAGAAGCTAAGAGAAAAATAATAGGCGTGGACCGTCAGAGACTGGGAATCGGAACTCTCTCAGAGAAGACGGTTCATGCTATTTTTAAGGACTATTATGAGCCGGACGAGGATCATCAGGAGATTCCCATAGAGAATTATGTAGCGGATATTTATAGGGATGGAGAGATCATAGAGATTCAGACGAGACAGTTTAACCGGATGCGGGGAAAATTGCAGACCTTTCTTCCTTTATATCCTGTGACTATTGTCTATCCGATCCCTTATGAAAAATGGCTGATCTGGATCGATGAAGACAGCGGAGAACTGAGTAAAAAACGGAAATCACCGAAAAAAGGCTGCACCTATCAGGCTTTTAAGGAACTATATAAGATCAAAATGTTCCTGAAGGATCCGAATATCCGATTTAAGTTCGTATTGGTGAATATGGAGGAATACCGGCTGTTGAACGGCTGGAGCCATGATAAGAAAAAGGGCTCCACACGGTATGACAGGATTCCTACGGATCTGATCGAAGAGGTGGAAATCAGACAACCGGAGGATTATCTGCAATTTGTGCCCTATGAGCTGGAAGAACCTTTTCACAGTAAAGATTTTGCAAAAGCCGCCCACATCCCTCTCTCACTGGCTCAGACCGTATTGAATATTCTGTTGGAAATGGGAACGGTGGAACGAATCGGAAAACAGGGAAACAGTTATTTATATCGTGTCATGGATATATAGATATATAGATGAAAAAAGAGGATTAAGTCGTATGGCTTAATCCTCTTCGTCTTCCTGATGGGATTTCGGCAGGGAGAAAATAAATTCACTTCCCACGCCGGGAGTACTGATCACATTGATATGCTCATTGTGAGCATTGATAATTTCTTTTACAATGGAAAGACCCAGCCCGGTTCCTTTTTTATCCTTGCCTCGGGATAGGTCGGACTTATAAAATCTGTCCCAGATCAGCTTCAGATCTTCTTTCGGGATACCAATTCCTGTGTCTTTTACGGAGACAAACAATTTATTTTTCTTCTCCGAGGTCTCAATGTGGATCACAGAATCATGGTGGCTGAACTTAATGGCATTGTCCATGAGATTATAGAGTACCTGCTGGATTTTGCCCATATCTGCATGGACATACATTTCATTGCCGGTCAGGATCATCTCAATAGCAATAGATTTGTTATGACAGGTGCCTTCAAAGGTGCTTGCAGTATTACGGATCACTTGATTGATATCAAAATCTGTTTTATCTAAGAGCATTCCTTTGGTGTTCAGATTATTCAGAGTCAGCAGGCTGTTGGTCAGCTTCGTCAGTCGTTCTGTTTCATTCAATACGATAGTAATGTATTTTTCGTGCATTTCCGGTGGAATCGTGCCATCCAGCATGGCTTCCAGATATCCTCTTATAGAGGTCAGAGGGGAACGGAAATCGTGTGATACATTGGCTACAAACTTTTTCTGATCATCCTCGGAACGGGCAATTTCGCTTGCCATATAATTCAGACAGGAAGCCAGATAACCGATTTCATCCTCACTATCCACCTGAAATTCATAATGCATATTACCGGCAGCATACTGCTCTGTGGCATGAGTGATCTTCCTCAGAGGAATATATACGATCTCAGTGAAAAAGATCAGAATGATCAGGGATAGCAGGAACAGGATTGCCAGGGTGATATAGGAAATATTCAGCAGGCTGTTACAGGATTTCTGAATATCATTCATATCGGTATGGATGACTACATAGCCTTTTACCTTGTAGTTGGAGGTAATGGGAGCAAATACAGTAAGTACATCCGAATCAAAATTACCGAAGAAATCACCAACAATGTAATAAGAGCCGCTGGTTACGGTCGAATCAAAATTCTCGATGACTACCACATTCTCCACATCTAAGGGACTATTGGTATCCAGTACCAGTCGTCCGGAGGGATTGATGATGCGAATCTCGGAATTCAGGTAGACCGCCAGGGAGTCCAGCTGCATTTTAACAGTCTCCAATGTTGTTTCACTGGTGTACAATCCGCCGGCATAGGTTCCGGCGATCAGGGTTGCTTCGGAATAGAGACTTTCTGCCTTTTCCCGGATCAGGTGTTCTTTGGTCATATTGGGAACAAAAGTTGTAACAATGATGAAACCAAATACACCAAAAATAAAATATGCAAGTATAAATTTTAGATAAAGTGTTTTTTTCATAACAAATCCTGCTTTTGGTATGACTTAATTACGTACTTCGAATTTATAGCCGATGCCCCAGATGGTGCTGATCTTCCAGTTGGCATGATCCTTGATCTTCTCACGGAGACGTTTGATGTGCACATCCACGGTACGGGTATCACCGATATATTCATAGCCCCAGATCTGATCCAGGAGCTGTTCTCTGGTGAATACATGGTTCGGTGAGGATGCTAAAAAGTAGAGAAGTTCCAGTTCCTTCGGCGGCATTTCCACAGTATGTCCCATATAAATGACGGAATAATTGGTCAGATTAATGGTCAGATCCGCATATTCCACACACTTGTCGTTGGGATTTTCTGTGGGGGCATTGGAGGACTTATAACGTCTGAGGACTGCTTTGGCACGTGCCACCAGTTCCTTGGAGTCAAAAGGTTTTTCCATATAATCATCCGCACCCAGCTCCAGTCCCAATACTTTGTCGAAGACTTCACCTTTTGCGGAGAGCATGATGATGGGAACGGAGTATTGTGCCCTGACCTCTCTGCACACCTGATAACCATCAATGCCGGGAAGCATCAGATCCAACAGAATCAGATTCGGAGCAAAGGTCTCCATAGCCGGCATCACGGATTCTCCGTCATTGACGATCATGGTATCAAAACATTCCTTCGTCAGATATAGGGAGATCAGTTCCGCAATATTATTATCATCATCTACAATGAGAATTTTCTGTTTACTTACCATGTAGTATAGACCTCCTGTCAGTTATTATTTAAAAGTAACAATGGTTACGCCGGCATCGCCTTCACCGTATTCACCCAACCGGTATTCTTTGACGTATTTCAGACGTTTTAAGTGAGACTGTACGGCACTGCGCAGGGCACCGGTGCCTTTTCCGTGCACGACTCTCACACTGGGGAGATGAGCCAGATAAGCGTCATCCAGGTATTTATCCAGTTTTGCAATGGCTTCATCTACCGTACATCCCAAAAGGTTGATCTCGGAGGACACGGAGAAGGACTTGGACATTTTCAACTTGCCGGTGTTGGTACGCTGCAGGGCAGGTGCTGTAATGGTCTCTTCTTTTACCGGTACGAGATCGTTAATATTCGTCTGCATTCTCATAATTCCACATTGTACGAAGAGGTTGCCCCTGGCATCCGGCAGTGTATTCACAATTCCTTTCAGATTCATGGAAATGATCTTTACGGAATCTCCTTTTTTCAGTTTCTTGGGATCCACGGTCTTCTGGTTGGCCGGCTTCTTTTGGTTATTACCAAGAGCCAATTTTCCGTTCTTTTCGTTGATCTTGTCACGGACCTTCTGTCTCTTTTTCTCTAGTTCCTTGATGTCGGCGGAAGCACCTGCTTTATTGAAATCACGGATGGTTTCGTCGGCTACATCCTTTGCTTCCTGAAGGATGGCTCTTGCTTTTTCATTGGCATCCCGCAGAATCTTATCCTTTGCCTGATCGATTTTTTCGTTTTTCTTCTGTAACTGTTCCTGTAACGTGCGGATCCGTTCCTTATATTCTGCAATCTCCTGCTGTTCTTTTTCAATGGTTACGCGGCTCTGTTCCAGATCTGCGATGACGTCTTCAAAGCTTTCGTCTTCTTTGCTGATCTGTTCTTTCGCAGCATGGATGATCTCATCGGACAGTCCCAGCTTGGAAGAAATGGCGAAAGCATTACTTTTACCGGGAATACCGATGAGCAGACGGTAGGTGGGGCGAAGGGTCTCCACATCAAATTCACAGCAGGCATTTTCTACAAAATTAGTGGAAAGTGCATAGATTTTCAGCTCGCTGTAATGCGTGGTAGCCATAGTGCGGATGCCACGGTCATGCAGATAATTTAAAATAGCAATTGCCAGAGCGGCACCCTCCGTAGGATCTGTTCCAGCACCGAGTTCATCAAATAAACACAGGGAATCCGCATCTGCGTGCTGCAAAATGTGGACAACTCTGGTCATATGAGAAGAAAATGTGGACAAACTCTGCTCAATACTCTGCTCATCCCCGATATCTGCATAAACTTCCGAGAAAATGGACAGTTCGGAACGATCCAGTGCTGGAATATGCAGTCCCGCCTGTCCCATCAGAGTAAAAAGTCCCACTGTCTTCAGAGACACGGTCTTACCACCGGTATTGGGACCTGTGATCACCAACAAGTCAAAATCTTTCCCCAGACGGACATCAATGGGAACAGCCTTTTTCTTATCCAACAGTGGATGACGGCCCTTACGGATCTGGATGTAATGCTCAGTGTTGAAAATAGGCTCTGTGGCATTCTGTTCCATGGCGAGTTTTGCCTTGGCAAAAATAAAGTCCAGCGTAGTCATGATCTTCTGATCCGCAGCAAGCTCTGAGGTATGAACAGCAGCCTGACTGCTCAGATCACCAAGAATAACTTCAATCTCCTCCTGCTCTTGCAGATCCAGTTCTTTTAACTGGTTGTTCAGGTTCACGACAGCAGCCGGCTCGATGAAAAAGGTGGAACCAGTGGAGGACTGGTCATGCACCATACCGCTCACCTGGCTCTTATATTCTGCCTTTACGGGGATACAGTAGCGGTTATCACGCATGGTAATGACTGCATCCTGTAAAAAGGTACGGTAAGCGCCGTTTACCATAGAGGTCAGCTGGCTGTGGATCTTTTCGTTGGTGGACAGCTTGGAACGACGGATACTCTTTAATCTTGGGCTGGCATCATCAGCCATCTCTTCTTCCGACAGGATACAGCGGTTGATTTCGTTAGCCAGCTGTGTCATAGGAGTAAGGCCTTCAAAGTAGGCATCCAGACTGTCATTTGGGAGGTCTTCCCGTTCTTTTTTTCCATAGGTTTTGATCCTGCTGACATTATCCAAAAAGGATGCAAGCTTCAACAATTCGGACATAGACAGAGAACTGCCGATTTCCAGAGAACGGATCGAAAATCCTAGATCTCTGTTGCTGCCAAAAGAGGTGCTTCCAATACGGAAGAGACGGGCCAAGGCATCTTTGGTCTCCCGCTGGGCTGTTCTGATGGCGGAAAGGTCGGTAGAAGGCACCAGCTCTCTGCATAGTTTTTTACCGGGCTCGGAGTCGGCCTTCTCTGTGAGAAGGTCGATGATTTTCGTATATTCTAAAGTAGTGAGTACTTTTGTGTTCATATGGGACTCCTTAAATAAAATATTCGCAATATAAGCTCACTGCCGAACTTACAATAACACGATTCTCCGTGCTGCGCACTCTCGAAATCGTTACATCCATTCGCAATCCGGGCTATCGCCCTTCTTGCTCATGTAGTACAAGCTCGAAAATGCTTCGCATTTCCTTGCTGTCGGGCTTTCGCCCTATCAAAATCGGATCTGTCAATTTCGGCTGCAAGCAGTCGAATTGACATCTCTCGATTTTGGTACTGCTCAATGCTGGTTTACATAATAACACGATTTCTTCGTGCTGCGCACTCTCGAAATCGTTACAGACATTCGCAATCCGGGCTATCGCCCTTCTTGCTCATGTCTGTTTGCTCCTCTCATAGTGACCATGCCTTGCCTGCAAGCAGTCATGCATGGTCCCTATGGATGAGCTTATTATATCTCATTATACCATTCAGTTGCGTTTTTGGGTACAGTTTTGTATAATTGAGATATTAGAGTCCTAAGGAAAAGCCGAGGTATCTGTAGGCAGCAGAGGAGGCATATTTATGGCGGATTCCCAAGAAAATAAGCAGAAGGAACAAAATGACGTTTCTGAGAAAAAATTTATGATAGAAAAAATCAAGGAACGTCCGGTAAATAAGAAAAAGCTGTTGCGCAGGACTTTGATCACGGCTTCTATGGCAGTGATTTTCGGTCTGGTAGCATGTTTCACATTTCTGATATTGGAACCGGTAATCAGTAACTGGCTGTATCCGGAGGAGGAACCGCAGGTCGTGGTATTCCCGGAAGATCAGGACGAAATGTCTCCGGAACAGATGTTAGCGGAGAATATGCAGCAGGAGAACCAGAGTAGCCAGTCCTCTTCTGCTCCCGGTGAAGTCATGGAACAGGAGCAGATCCGGGAACTGTTATCCGGGATCATATTGAATCTGGACAATTACAAACAGATTTACAATGCTCTCTCCCAGTATGTAGCAGAGATGAATCGCTCCATGGTCACTGTGACAGGAGTGTCATCCGGTGTGGACTGGTTCAATAATGTAAATGAGAGCAAAAATCAGTCATCCGGTGTGATCATAGCGCAAAATGGCAAGCAATTACTGATTTTAACCGATTATTCTCCGGTAAAACAAGCAGATGACATCATTGTCACATTCAACGAGGGCACCCAGGCAGATGCATCTTTGAAGGAAAAAGATGAGACTACAGGTCTGGCTGTGATTGCTGTAGAACTGGATACTCTGAATGAAGATTTTCTGAAGAATGATATTACGATCGCTACTTTTGGATCTTCTAATATCAAAGATATTGCCGGACTTCCGGTGGTGGCTCTGGGGCGTCCCATGGGTACGAACGGATCACTGGGATATGGCATCATTACTTCTTCCACCAGTGAGTCGGCGGCATCGGATACCACTTATCGGATTCTGCAGACGAATATTGTAGGCAGTCAGAATGCAGGCGGCGTATTATTCAATCTTCAGGGACAGGTCATCGGTATCATTACAAATGGCAAGTCTGCCACAGATATGAAAAATATGGTATGTGCTTACGGTATTACGGAATTGAAGCGTCATATCGAGAAAATGTCGAATGGAGAAAAATTCGCCTATCTGGGTCTTAAGGGTGTGGATGTCACAGAGGAAGCTAACAGTGAACTTGGGGTTCCTTACGGAGCTTATATTACAGAGGTGGAAATGGACTCTCCTGCAATGCTGGCGGGAATCCAGCAGGGAGATGTCATCACAGGATTCGGTGAACGCTTGATCGTCAGTTTTGACGAGTATACGAACTCTCTGCTCAGTATGAAACCGGGAGATAGTGTAGAACTGACGATTATGCGGCAGTCACAGCAGGAATATAAAGAGATGAAATTCGACATCACATTAACGGTGTTGAAATAGATTGACAGAAAGGTTTGGACAACAATATGAAATTCATTAAAGAGTTAAAAGAAGGCGACAGAGTATTTGATATTTATCTGTGCAAGCATAAGCAGGAGGCTGTAACCAAAAACGGTAAACCCTATGAAAGCGTGATTCTGCAGGATAAGACCGGAACCATTGATGCCAAGGTATGGGAGCCGAACAATCCGGGCATCGGAGATTATGATGATCTGGATTACATAGAAGTATACGGTGATGTGACGAATTTCCAGGGACAGTTACAGATCAGCGTGAAGCGGATCCGTGTCTGCCGCGAGGGAGAATACAATCCTTCCGATTATCTGCCGGTGAGTTCCAAGGGCATCGACACGATGTATAATGAGTTAAAGACTTTGATCGGAAGCATTAAGAATACTTATCTGCATCAGCTGTTGCAGGATCTGTTTATCGAGGATGCCGATTTCGTGAAGAAGTTCTGTAATTCTTCCGCAGCCAAGACAGTGCATCATGGTTTCGTGGGCGGATTGCTGGAGCATACCTTAGGAGTTACCAAGCTGTGTGACTACTACTGCTCTGCTTATCCTATTTTACAGAGAGATCTGCTTCTGACGGCGGCTATGTGCCATGATATCGGAAAGGTAAAAGAGATTTCCGCTTTTCCGGTAAACGATTATACCGATGACGGACAGTTATTGGGACATATCGTGATGGGCGCACAGATGCTTGGGGAACGTGCCGCTAAGATCGACGGATTCCCGCACAATCTCCTGGCAGAATTACAGCACTGCATTCTGGCACATCATGGTAAATTGGAATACGGATCTCCCAAGGTGCCGGCGCTGATCGAGGCAGTGGCTCTGAATTATGCGGATGATACCGATGCCAAGATGGAGACCTTTAAGGAAATTCTGGAAAACAACAGTGAAAACAGTGGCTGGCTGGGTTACAACAGATTGTTTGAATCTAATCTGCGGGCTACCAGAATGGAGTAAATGACAGGATAAATACTATAAATTCTGTGAACAGACAGGAAAGAGAGGAAGAATATGGAGATCAGTACATGTGTAAAATATGTGGGTGTAAACGACCATCAGGTGGATTTGTTCGAGGGACAGTATAAGGTTCCGAATGGAATGTCTTACAATTCCTATGTGATCCTGGATGAGAAAATCGCCGTTATGGATACGGTGGATGGATTTTTTACCGAAGAATGGCTGAACAATGTAGAACAGGTACTTTCCGGAAAAACACCGGATTATCTTGTGATTCAACATATGGAGCCGGATCATTCCGCCAGCATTCCCGCTTTCTTAAAAAAATATCCCAAAACCACAGTGGTATCCACAGCGAAGGGATTCCAGTTCATGGAACAGTTTTTCCCGGAATTTTTCGCCAGACAGGGATTACCTGCGGAACAACACATCGTTGCGGCGAATGATGGTGTCCTGGAGCTTGGACAGCACAGCCTGCATTTTGTCTATGCTCCCATGGTGCATTGGCCGGAGGTTATGATGACTTATGAAGCAACCGAGAAAATACTGTTTGCGGCAGATGGTTTCGGTAAATTCGGTGCTTTGGACGTAGAGGAAGAATGGGCGAATGAAGCCCGCCGCTACTATATCGGTATTGTCGGAAAATATGGCCCCCAGGTACAGGCGATTCTGAAAAAAGCGGCAGGACTGGACATTCAGACCATTTGCTCTCTTCACGGTCCGGTACTTAAGGAGAATCTGGGATTCTATCTGGAAAAATATGATAAGTGGTCTTCCTATCAGCCGGAAGAATCCGGAGTGGTAATTGCTTATGCTTCTGTCTATGGCAATACCAGAAATGCTGCGGAGTATCTGGCGGATGTTTTACAGGAAAAAGGACAGAAAACAGTACTGTATGACCTGGCAAGATGCGATAAAGCAAAAGCTGTTGCCGATGCTTTCCGTTATGACAGACTGGTGCTGGCGGGTATTACTTATAATGGAGACCTCTTCCCCTGCATGCGCAGTTTTATCGAAGGTCTGACCGAGCGTAATTACCAGAATCGTAAGGTGGCAATCATTGAGAACGGCACCTGGGCACCCATGGCAGGCAAACTGATCCTTGGAATGTTTGAAAAAAGCAAGAATCTGACATTTACGGAGACTACAGTTAGCATCAAGTCTGCCATGAATGAGCAGAACAAGGGCGAGATCGGAAAGCTGGCTGAGGAGCTTTGCTGAGAAAATTTTACACACGCAAACAAGAGCCTGCGTAAGCTATTTTAGAATATGGCACTAAAGTACAAAAAAGTTTGCAGGTTACGGAAAGGCATAAGGATATTTATGGAATTTAAAAAGAACGATCGTGTAACGCTGACCATAGAGGATATGGGAAGTGACGGAGAAGGAATCGGTAAAGTAGACGGTTTTACCCTCTTTATCAAAGATGCCGTTATCGGCGATCAGGTGGAAGCCAAGATCATAAAAAGTAAAAAGCACTACGCTTATGCCAGATTAGAGAAGGTGTTACAGCCTTCTCCTTTTCGTGTAGAACCGAAATGTGCATACCACAGACAGTGCGGCGGCTGTCAGCTGCAGGCACTCTCCTACTCTGAGCAGCTGCATTTCAAGGAACAGAAGATCCGCAACAATCTGATCCGGATCGGTGGGTTCGATGCGGAATACATTGATGAACGCATGCAGCCTATTGTAGGCATGGAGGAACCCTTCCACTATCGTAATAAAGCGCAGTACCCCATAGGAACTGATAGAGACGGTAATGTTATCACCGGTTTCTATGCCGGACGCACCCATACTATCATTGCCAATACAGACTGCGCCCTTGGTGCTTCTGAGAATCAGCAGATCCTCGAAACCATACTCTCCTATATGCGGAAAAATAAAGTAACTGCCTATGACGAAGTCACTGGCAAGGGTCTGGTACGTCATGTATTGATCAGGAAAGGCTTCACCAGTGGACAGTTGATGGTATGTCTGGTCATTAACAAGAAAATGACAAAAATGTCATACCCTACTGCCGGAGTACAGAAGAATACGAATGAGTTTTTACCAAATCAGGGAGAATTACTGGCTGCACTGGCAAAAATCCAAGGTATGACAAGTGTGTCAGTCAGTATCAATGCCGAGAAAACCAATGTGATCATGGGTACCATGATCCATAATCTCTGGGGTGAGAGCACCATTGAGGATACGATCCACGTAAGGGACATGCAGAAAGAAAATTACCCTTATACCGGGGATGCATTAACCTTCAAAATCTCTCCTCTCTCCTTCTATCAGGTAAATCCCATACAGACCGAGAAGCTTTACAGTCTGGCTCTGGAATATGCGGGACTGACCGGAAAAGAGACCGTTTGGGATCTCTACTGTGGTATCGGAACCATCTCTCTCTTCCTGGCGGGCAAAGCCAAAAAGGTGTGTGGCGTGGAGATCATCCCCCAGGCCATCGACGATGCCAGAGAGAATGCAAAGAGAAACCATATTGAAAATGCTGAGTTTTTCGTGGGCAAAGCAGAGGAAGTCCTGCCGGAATTCTACGAAAAGGCAACTACAGAAGCATCTTCCGATGAAATGCTCCATCCGGATGTCATCGTTGTCGATCCACCAAGAAAAGGCTGTGACGATGCCTGCTTAAACACCATGCTCCGCATGCAACCCGGACGCATCGTATACGTCAGCTGCGAC
>ENA-OPVG01001618-OPVG01001618.1-human-gut-metagenome-genome-assembly--contig:-NODE-1618-length-15533-cov-2.250162_pt1 | contig 15533 bp, 10 predicted proteins | sample MGYA00241093_ERZ501975 | MGnify/ENA primary metagenome ERZ501975 (study PRJEB25962, sample SAMEA2042993) | human gut metagenome | biome: human gut; feature: human-associated habitat; material: faeces... | reverse complement strand
TGTTGCCAAATTAAAATATAAATCATTTGTTTGCACAAATCGAATACCGACATTTTGTGCAATGTGACGGTGAAATGTCATGCGATTTTGCGGCAAGACAAACTATCCCAAATAATCTGTAGGGGCGAACAGTGTTCGCCCATGCTCAGAACTTGTACAAATTCAGAACTGTAGGGACGACGCCCTACATGGTTTGTGAAAATATAACGAATGTACGAATATCATAAAATTGTCGGGCGATATATGCAGGCGAACGCTGTTCGCCCCTACCGTATATCGTGCGAACAACTCAGTCGTGGATATAAAAAAAAGAGCCGACCAAAGCCGACTCGTTTTTTATAGAAAGAATTATCTGATAGCTTCCTTGACCTTAGCTGCCTTACCAACTCTGTCACGGAGATAATAGAGCTTAGCACGGCGAACCTTACCGCTACGTACAACCTCTACCTTTTCAACTACAGGTGAATGAACAGGGAAAACTCTCTCGATTCCACAGCCGTGAGCTACTCTACGAACTGTGAATGTCTCGTGGATTCCACCGTGCTTCTTAGCGATAACTGTGCCCTCGAATACCTGGATTCTGGACTTGTCACCCTCTGTAATTCTTACGTGTACCTTTACTGTATCACCAACATTGATAACAGGTGCCTCGGATTTAAGGCTTGAATTAGAAATCTGCTTTAAAGCGTCCACTTTAAATTCCTCCTTAATATTTTCAGACATTCATTCGCTTTATAGCAGCTATCGCTGCAAAGCCAGAGGACTGCCCGCTTTAATGTCGTGCCTTTCGTTCAAAGGCGTGGCATTAACTCTCGTCGGAAGAACCGACGGTAATTCAAATGCTTTAATATTATACCACATCTCAAAACCTTTTGCAAGGATGTTTATATAAAATTTTCGCCATTTGTCATGAGTATTTTTGTACGTTCTGTATAAATTTCCGATATTTCTATACCATAACGCTCACAGAACGTGTCTATGACTACGTTCACATTAAGATTGAAGGAGCTTCCGCACGGCAGCTTTAATGTCACCTCAAAACTATCCTCTAGCTCTTTGCTGTCAAGCACTGTGATATGTGGCTTTATATCCACAAGATTGATAGTCTTTTTCTTGGTTCGCTTTTCTATCTCTATCTTGTCAAGTGCCATGAACTTGCCGAAAAGCTCCGCCACTTCATGTACGCTCTTATCTGTTTTCAGCCTCACCACATACTCCGCCGCTGTAATGTCGGTATGCTTATGCTCAGGCTTTGAAACGCTCACTATCTCCAGACCAACAGGCGTTTGTGCATTCATTCGCTCCAAGACCTCGTTGTATGGGATATCCTCAGTGAGAGCAAAGTCCATTATCTCTACCCTGCTGTCAGTGCCAAGGGGCAATGCAAGCGGGAACATTATATACACATGGGGATTGAAACCCTGAGTGTGCCATATGGGCAGGTGCGCCCTTTTGAACACTCGCTGAAAGGCTCTCATAAGGTCAAGATGAGAAATGTATTTCGCCCTGCCTGTTTTTGAAAATACCGCTCTGTATTCAAATCTCTCCAAACGGAGATTTACATTCTTCGGCTCAGCGTTTGCCACAGTAAACACCTCCGTATTCGCATTTTATGCCACAGCCTGAACAGCCCTCTTTGCAGTTTCGTGTAGTCACTGCCTGATGTGCTTTCTTGTTCTCACGAACGAAAAACTCGTGGCTCACAAGATAATCAAGGTGCGACCACGGTGCTATCTCGTCATAAGAACGTCTGCGGTGAGCATAGAAGCTTGTATCAAGCCCGCACTCCTCAAATGCTTCCTGCCACTTGTCAGCCTTGAAATGCTCGTCCCAGCCGTCAAGATAGCAACCCTTTTTCCATGCGGTGTATATCGCCTTACCAAGACGTCTGTCACCTCTTGCAAGAACCGCTTCCAATATAGATGTATAGGATTGGTGAGTGCTAAGGCGTATCTTACGGCTTGTAAGACTTTTGAAAAGGTGTTCCTGTTTCTCTTTTATCTCCTCGGGAGTTGCCTGTGGCTCGAACTCAAACGGAGTAAAAGGCTTTGGTACGAATGTTGCAGTAGAAACTGATATCTGCACGCTCTTGCCACGCTTTTCTTTTGGTGTTTCGTAATAAAGGTCAAGGACTTTTTGCGCAAGCTTTGCGATACCCTCAACGTCCTCCAGCGTTTCCTCTGGCAGACCAAGCATGAAATAAAGCTTTACAGTGCTGTATCCGCCCTCAAAGGCAGTGCGACAGGTACGCATTATCTCGTCCTCGGTGATGTTCTTGTTTATTACGTCACGAAGCCGTTGTGTGCCTGCTTCTGGAGCAAAGGTCAGACCGCTTTTTCTTACGGACTTTATTTTCTCCAAAAGTTCTTCACTGAAATTGTCTATTCGCAGCGAAGGCAGTGAAAGGTTTATCTGCTCGCCGTCGGTGTATTCCACAAGATTTTCCAAAAGCTTGTTTATCTCTGTATAGTCGCTTGTTGACAGTGACGAAAGAGAAACTTCCTCATAGCCTGTCTGCTCGCAAAGGGACTTTGTTTCGTTCTTTATGGTGTCGATACTTTTCTCTCTGAACGGGCGGTAGATAAAGCCTGCCTGACAGAATCGACAGCCTCTTATGCACCCTCTCAGTACCTCAACCACCGCTCTGTCATGGACTATCTGAGTAAACGGCACAACAAATCCCTCTGGGTAATATACCTTATCAAAATCCTTTATAACACGCTTTTTGACCCTAGCAGGTGCCTCAGGGACGTTTGGCGTGATAGACTTCACAGTGCCGTCCTCATTGTAATCCACGTCATAGAAAGACGGAACATAAACACCCTCCAGCTTTGCGGCTTCTCTTAGAAACTCCTGCTTAGTAGGCTTCAAAGGCTTCATTCTCTCATAAAGTTCAAGAAGCTCAACGTTGACTTCCTCACCCTCGCCAAGAATGAACAGGTCGAAAAAGTCAGCCATAGGCTCAGGGTTGCAGGCACACGGACCGCCTGCGATAACAAGTGGTGTAAGCTCAGTTCTGTCCTTTGCAAGCACCGGCACGCCTGCAAGGTCGAGCATTTCAAGCACATTATTATAAGAAAGCTCATACATGAGCGTAAAGCCGATGAAATCAAAATCCTTTATAGGGTCAAGGCTCTCCAGTGCGTAAAGTGGGATATCGTTCTCACGCATAAGCTTGTTATAGTCCTCCTCAGGCATAAAGACACGCTCACACCACCAATTTTCACGGGCATTTTTCAGACCATAAAGTATCTTCATGCCCAGGTGTGACATACCCACCTCATAAGTATCAGGAAAACAGAAGGCAAAGCGCACGTCCACCTTGTCCTTATCCTTCACCACGCTGCCCACCTCGCCGCCTATATACCTTGACGGACGCTGCACTTTAAGCAGCAGCTTTTCTATTTTCTTTTTCAGTTCTTCCAACGTTTTATCCTCCGATATTGAATGTCTGTACTATCTCACCGCACCCAGCAAAGCGAAAGCAATACACAAAGTGAGGTGAAACGGGCGAACACTGTTCTCCCCTACAGATACATAAGCATTTCATATTATTATACCAAAAATTTATTACAAAAGCAATAAGCAAAGTGTTAATATATGACTTCGGAGAGGACGATAAAGCAGAAAGTTGCGGCGAAGGATATGCTGACGGTGCCGTGGAGTATCATATGTATCATAGCCGCCGCTGAGAGTAGTATAAACACCGCTCTGAAAAACTCGCAGACCTTGCCATTGGCAAGCAAGGCGAGTATCCTGCCGCCGTCAAAATAGCGAAATGGCAGCAGGTTTAGCGCACCAAGCAGAAAATTCACCTGACAGAAAAAGTCACCGCCATTTGCCATATATGACAGCAGGCAAAGGGCAAAATTTACTGCTGCACCACCGAAAAGCACAGCAAGATCGTGGTATTTAGACAGCTGTTTATTATCAGGAGTAATGCGGATACCGCCTCCATAGACAACAATTTCTTGCGGTGAGCTTCCGAAAGCGGTCATGAGTACGAGGTGACCCAGTTCGTGGAGTGCGCAGCACATAAGCGTAACAAAGAGCATATCCGCCTGCGTACCTGAGCAGACAGACACAAGTGCGACGACGAAAAAGAAACTGAACGACACGCCGTAGGTGGTATTTTTTATCTTTATTTTAAACAAGTTCATCACCGAGATATTTATATTCGGTATTTGCTAAAATAATGTGTAGGGGCGAACACTGTTCGCCCGTCGAAGAAATAAACCCTGATTATTACGCTGTTTGGCAAACGTAAAAAACTCCCCTACAGTTCTGAATTTGTACAAGTTCTGAGCACGGGCGAACGCTGTTCGCCCCTACAGATTATTCGGGAAAGGTTCTACTGCCGCAAGATCGCTACGCTCTTTGCGGGGATACATCTATATAAAGGGATAGAAAAAGCGGTGCAAAGTTTTTTCTCTGACACCGCTTTGATTATTATTTTGTTTGGTATTTTTCATTTCCGCACCCCTCTGCACCATATAGCAGAACAAACAAAGTGCATACATTTACCTCGTACTGAAGAGCCACAAGGGTCAGCTATGCCAATTCCTCATTCCTCACTCCTCATTTGTTACAGCATCTTCCTCAAATACTGTCCCGTATAAGACCTGTCGCAAGCCGCAATTTCCTCAGGCGTGCCTGTGCAAACGATAGTTCCGCCGCCATCGCCACCCTCAGGTCCTAAGTCTATAATGTGGTCTGCGGTCTTTATGACGTCAAGATTGTGCTCGATAACAAGCACCGTGTTTCCGCCGTCTGCAAGCTTCTGCAATACCTCTATAAGCTTATGCACGTCCGCAGTGTGAAGTCCTGTAGTCGGCTCGTCTAGGATATATATAGTTCTGCCTGTGGCTCTTTTTGAAAGCTCTGTTGCAAGCTTGACTCTCTGCGCTTCACCGCCTGAAAGCGTTGTAGCCGCCTGCCCTATCTTCACATAGCCAAGACCAACTTCATACAGTGTTTCAAGCTTACGGCTTATTTTAGGGATAGCACTGAAAAACTCAACGCCCTCTTCCACTGTCATTTCAAGCACGTCATAGATGTTCTTGCCCTTATATCTAACTTCCAGCGTTTCACGGTTATATCTCATACCACCGCAGACTTCGCATGGCACATACACGTCAGGCAAAAAGTGCATTTCTATTTTGATTATACCGTCGCCCTCGCAGGCTTCACATCTTCCGCCTTTGACGTTGAATGAGAAACGTCCTGCACCGTAGCCTTTCATCTTTGCATCAGCGGTCTGAGCGAAAAGTTCTCTGATATCGGTGAAAACGCCTGTATAGGTGGCAGGATTAGACCTTGGCGTTCTGCCTATTGGCGACTGGTCGATATCAATGACCTTATCAAGATGCTCTATCCCCTGCATTTCCTTGAATGCTCCAGAGCGTATCTTCGCACGGTTGAGCCTGCCTGCAAGTTCCTTATAGATTATCTCGTTCACAAGTGATGATTTGCCTGAGCCTGACACACCTGTTACGCAGGTGAAAGTGCCGAGAGGTATCTCAACATCTATGTTTTTCAGATTGTTCTGTGTTGCACCGATGACTTTCAGATACTTGCCGTTGCCCTGTCTGCGTGTTTCAGGGACAGGTATTTTCTTTGCACCGCTGAGATACTGTCCTGTAATAGAACGCTTGCACTTCATTATATCATCAACAGTTCCTGCGCAGACTATCTCGCCGCCGTGAATACCTGCTCCCGGTCCAACGTCAACCACGAAATCTGCCGCACGCATGGTGTCCTCGTCATGCTCTACCACTATAAGGGTATTGCCAAGGTCACGAAGTCTTTTCAGCGTTGCGATAAGCTTATCATTGTCACGCTGGTGCAGACCGATAGACGGCTCGTCAAGGATATACAGCACGCCCACAAGTGATGAGCCTATCTGCGTTGCAAGCCTTATACGCTGGCTCTCACCGCCTGAGAGAGTACCTGCAGAACGTGACAGGGTGAGATATTCAAGTCCAACGCTTTTGAGAAAGCCAAGACGTGACTTTATCTCTTTTATTATCTGCTCACCGATAAGCTTGTCACGGTCGCTTATCTCAAGGTTTTCAAAAAACTCCAGTGCCTTTGCCACCGACTTGTGACAAAGCTCTGCGATATTTATTCCACCAACTGTAACGCTCAGGCTCTCTTTTTTAAGCCTTTCACCATGGCAGGCAGGACACTTTTCATCGCTCATATAAGCTTCTATATCAGCCTTTGCCCAATCGCTGTTGGATTCCTTGTAACGCCTTTCAAGGTTTGGTATAACGCCCTCAAATTCAGCCTGATAGTCAGCCTTATAGAACTTATTGCCACGCTTTAGGTGAAGCTTCTGACCTTGAGTTCCATAAAGGAAAATGTCTATAGCATCCTTGTCGAGATTTTTCACAGGCTCGTCAAGGGATATGCCATAGGTCTCGGAAATGGCGTTGAAATACATCATGGCGATAGAGCCTTCTTCAAGGCTGTTCCAGCCACTGGCCTTTATCGCACCCTGCCTTATAGAAAGGTCTTTGTTAGGGATAATAAGCTCAGGATCTATCTTCTTGAACACGCCCAGACCCGTACACTTTTCGCAAGCACCGAAAGGATTGTTAAACGAGAACATTCTCGGTGTCAGCTCGTCGATAGAAACACCATGCTCAGGGCAGGCGTAATTCTGAGAAAAAAGCATTTCCTCTCCGCCGATAACGTCAACTCCCACAAGTCCCCCTGTAAGCGAAGAAACAGTTTCGATACTGTCGGTCAGTCGGGACTTTATGCCCTCCTTGATAACAAGTCGGTCAACGACTATCTCGATCGTGTGCTTTTTATTTTTCTCTATCTTTATCTCTTCCGAAAGGTCATAGGTTATGCCGTCTATACGCACCCTCACATAGCCCGACTTTCTTGCACGTTCAAGCTCTTTTGTATGCTCGCCCTTACGACCTCTGATGATAGGCGCTAAAAGCTGAATCTTTGTACCCTCGTCAAGCTCCATTATCTTATCCACTATCTGGTCAACAGTCTGCTGACGTATCTCTCTTCCGCAGACAGGACAGTGTGGCACGCCTATACGGGCGTACAGAAGTCTGAGATAGTCGTATATCTCGGTGACTGTTCCAACAGTTGAACGTGGGTTTTTGGAAGTAGTTTTCTGGTCTATGGATATAGCAGGGGAAAGCCCCTCTATGCTGTCAACATCAGGCTTGTCCATTTGACCCAAAAACATTCTCGCATAAGATGACAGCGACTCAACATAACGTCTTTGTCCGTCAGCGTATATGGTATCGAATGCAAGAGAAGATTTACCCGAACCCGAAAGACCTGTCATAACAACAAGCTTATCTCTCGGTATGGTAACATCAACATTTTTGAGATTATGCTCTCTTGCACCTTTTATAACTATCTCGTTAATTGGCATTGGTATTCTTTACTCTCCTTTTTATATACAGAAAATCACATATTAGTGTGCAGGTGGGAAAACATCGTTCGCCCGTTTACCTGCACATTACTTCCACGACAGTCAGCAAACGGCTTTGCAAAAGGATATTCGGGCGAACGGTGTTCGCCCCTACACACGTTTTGTGGGTGTATATCCGTTTTATGTTTCACAAGGCTTTTACTTCTTCTCACCCTTTAACTCCGCAATTTTATCACGCAAGAATGCGGCGTGTTCAAATTCAAGCAGCTTTGCCGCCTCTTTCATTTCCTTGGTGAGCTTGTCTATGAGCTTTGCAGTTTCCTGCTTTGAAAGCTTTGTTTTCTGCCTTGCCTCGTATTCCACCTCTTCCTTGGTGGATATTTCTATTACATCTCTTATATCCTTGACTATAGTTTTCGGAACTATGCCGTGTTCTTCGTTGAACTTCATCTGTATTGCACGACGTCGCTCCGTTTCGGTGATAGCCTTTTCCATTGAACGTGTCACGGTGTCGGCATACATTATTACCTTTCCCTCGGCGTTTCGAGCGGCTCTGCCTATGGTCTGTATAAGTGCGCTTTCAGAACGCAGGAAACCCTCTTTATCGGCATCAAGTATAGCCACAAGAGTTACCTCAGGCAGGTCAAGACCCTCACGCAAAAGGTTGATGCCGACCAGCACATCGAAGACATTCAGACGCATATCCCGGATAATCTGGGCGCGTTCCAACGTGTCAATATCGGAATGCAGATATTTTACGCGGATTCCAATTTCCCTCATATAGTCTGTCAGATCTTCTGCCATACGTTTTGTTAATGTTGTCACCAACACTTTATTTTTCTTGGAAATCTCCGCCTTGATTTCTCCAATCAGATCATCAATCTGTCCCTCTACAGGGCGCACTTCTACTTCCGGATCCAAAAGTCCCGTAGGACGGATCACCTGCTCTGCCCGCAGAAGCTCATGATCTGCCTCATACTCGCCCGGTGTTGCTGAAACGCAGAGAATCTGGTCCAGTTTGCTCTCAAATTCTTCAAAATTTAACGGTCGGTTATCCAGCGCCGACGGCAGGCGGAAGCCATATTCCACCAGCGTTTTCTTGCGCGACTGATCGCCCGCGTACATACCGCGCACCTGCGGCAGCGTGATGTGCGACTCGTCCACAATCACCAGAAATTCATCCGGGAAATAATCCATCAGCGTACACGGCGGTTCTCCCGGTTTCGAACCAATCAGATGGCGCGAATAATTCTCGATACCAGAACAGAAGCCTGTTTCCCGCATCATTTCCACATCAAAATTCGTCCGCTCCGCGATTCTCTGTGCCTCCAGAAGCTTATCCTCACTCTTAAAGTAAGCGACCTGCTCCTTCATTTCCTCTAAAATATTGTTTGCCGCAATCTCCATCCGCTCTTTCGGGATGACATAATGCGATGCCGGGAAAATCGCGATATGTCCCAGCTGCGCCTTGATCTCGCCCGTCAGCGTGTCAATCTCTGTGATCCGGTCTACCTCATCCCCGAAAAACTCAATCCGGTACGCATCGCCGCCCGAATACGCCGGGTATACCTCCAGCACATCGCCGCGCACCCGGAACGAACCTCGCTTGAAATCCATGTCATTCCGGCTGTACTGAATGTCGATCAGCTTGTGAATGACCTCGTCGCGGTCCTTCTCCATGCCCGGGCGCAGGGAAATAACCATGTTTTTGTAATCGATCGGGCTTCCCAGACCATAGATACAGGAAACCGATGCCACAATAATCACATCCTGCCGCTCCGACAGCGCCGCCGTCGCTGAATGCCGCAGCTTATCGATCTCGTCGTTGATGGAGGAATCCTTCTCGATGTATGTGTCCGTGGACGGGACGTAAGCCTCCGGCTGGTAGTAGTCATAGTAGCTGACAAAGTATTCCACCGCATTATTGGGAAAAAATTCCTTCATTTCCGAATAAAGCTGGGCTGCCAGCGTCTTATTATGTGCAATAATTAACGTCGGCTTATTCAGCTTCTGAATCACATTTGCCATCGTAAACGTCTTGCCAGAGCCCGTTACACCCAGTAATGTCTGGAACTGATTTCCTTCCTTGAAGCCCTCCACCAGCTTTTCAATCGCCTGCGGCTGGTCGCCGGTCGGGCTGTATTCTGATACCAACTCAAAATGATCCATTGCTTTCTCCTGATTTGATATAATTCACAAATAAAGAATGTGCCTTTTTGTATAATAGGGGATTCCAAGGAATTTCCTAGTACACAAAAAATCCCATTAAGTATTTCTATTATACCAAATCCACCCATGAATGTATACATAAAAGCAAAACAAATCAGTACAAACGTTCGATTTCAGATAACTGTTCACAGGTAGGAATTTTCTGAATTTTCTAAACTGAAGATTCCGTACGATACAGTTCTGGTTGCAGATTTTGCCGTCATTCCTATTATTGGTTTACTGTATTATTTCTTTCTTCCCGTGACTACTATCAGAACGATTCCTAATACTCCCATCATCCCCGCATACCCCACAAACGGCACGCTCACGCCCTCACTGAATCTTCCCATCCATTTCAGCACAAACGGCGAACACGCCGCTCCCAGATTGCAGCCGACCAGCACGATTGATGTGGCTGTATTGATAGAAGACTGCGGAATCTGCTCGGAAATCTGGTGGAAGGAATAGGTAACCAGAACGGTATAGAAAAATCCAACGATACTAATGCCAATTCCTATCAGCGGCAGATTGCCCGCATATGCGGTCAGAAGCATCCCCGCTCCAAGCATCAGGCATCCAACCCCCGGCAATTTTTCCTTCCACCACATCGTCAGTTTTCCAAAATAAACACCGGCAGCTATTCCCATCAGCATCATGAGCGTGAGAATGATGCTGGCTTCCGACTCCGTTCCAAGTTTCTTCTCCAAAATCAGCATCGGGACACGCAGGGAATTGGAACAGTAGATGCAGATGACAAATCCCGCAAACAGTGCATAAGCAATGGGCAGGACTTCTTTTTTCCAGCATTCTCTTTTTCCATCTGCCTCCGCTTCCAGACTTTCTTTCTCTGCCCCTGCACTCTGTGAGCCCGCACTCTGTTCCATCTCCATATTCCCCGGAACCCATACAAGATACAGAAGTACAATCACAAATCCGAGCGCGTACACCCAAAATGCCAGATTCCACCGGATCAACACCAATTTTCCAGCAACCAGCGTCATAACCGCGCTTCCCAGCACCTCCGCCGATCCGCGGTATCCGAGCAGCGCCGCTTTTTCCCTGCCTTCATAATATTCACTGAAAATGCTGATTGCTTTCGCATTAATGAGCCCAATCCCGATCCCCAGGAAAATCCTGGACGCGAACATCACCGGATATTCCTGTACAAACACCGGTACCATGCCGCTGACCGATAAAAGAAGCAGACCGCCCACAATCATTGGACGGTCTTTCATATAACGCGACAGCCATGCATTCAGCACGATCATGACAGTGATCGCAAACGACGGTGCTGAGATCAACATCTCCACCTGTGCGGTTGTATATTCACTGAAATGCTGCAGCAGCGATGGCAGTACGATCGAAACAGAATACGCCGATGTCAGTATCAATGACAGCGATAGCAGCGCTATTTTCTTCATTTGTTCTTTCATATTAATTTCTCCCCGAATGTAAGTTTTATACTAGAATTCTGATTGCTTCTGTCCTATCCATTCACAATCGCAGGCAACACAATCCATGTATCGTTTCTTAAAACAATACTCCATATCTTCTATCATAAATGAAATTCATTCAGAAAGAAATACTTAAATTTTTTTATTCTAAGATTTTTATTCTAAGGTAGATGTTTCACTGTTCACACATGTGTTCTCAGTAACGGGATTTTCAGTTCAGAAAATTCCTGCCTGTGAACGGTTACGTTTCTTCGTTACCTATCCCCGCGCAAACCAGTCTTTCATGCACTGAAGCACCTGCACCAGCTCTTCTTCCTTGATAATATACGGAACCATCGCGTACAGATAATTTAAGAACGGACGGCTGAACACGCCGCGTTTGTACGCATATTCCTGATATCCTTTCAGGACTGCCGGATCATATACCTCGACGCAGACGCATCCGCCCATCATGCGGACCTCCTTGATTCTCGGATCGGTAAATCCCTCCATCTCCCGGCGGGTGATGGCTTCGATCTTCTGAATCCTTTCCATGTAGTTCTGCGTTTCAAACAGCTCGATCGAGGCAAGCGCTGCACTGCACGCGAGGGCATTCCCCATGAAGGTCGGTCCGTGCATCAGCGCATGTTCCGGGTTATCATCGAAAAATCCATCAAATACCTTTTTATTTGCCACAGTCGCCGCATGACCAATGTAACCGCCGGTCAATGCCTTTCCGAGAACCAGAATATCCGGAAGCACCCGATCTGCCACAAAGCGGTTTCCGGTTCTGCCAAATCCGGTTGCCACCTCATCAAAAACCAGCAGCACGCCGTATTTATCACAGAGTTCCCTTGCCTTCTCCAAAAATGAAATGTCGTACATCCGCATTCCGCCAGCGCCCTGTAAAAGCGGTTCCACCAGCACGCAGTTCAACTTATCATGATACTGTTCAAATGCTTTCTCCAGCGCCGGGATCTCAGTCGGAATGTGAACCACATACGGGCTTGCACCATAGGCTTTCAGCACAAAATGGTAGTCCTCATCATCGCCTGCCTCCATCGTCTTAAAAGTATCGCCGTGGTACGCGTGTTCCAGCGCCAGAATCATCGTCCGCTTCTCATCGCCGCGGTTCATATAATACTGCAGCGCCATTTTCAGCGCTACCTCAACCGCCACGCTGCCGGAATCTGAAAAAAAGCAGTAGTCCAGATCGCCCGGCAGCCAGGACGCCAGTTTTTCTGAAAGCCTGCGCGCCGGCTCATGCGTCAGCCCGCCCAGCATCACATGAGAAAATTTTTCTACCTGTGAAATAATTGCCTGATTGATCACCGGATGTTTATATCCATGAATTACACTCCACCAGGACGAAACCGAATCAATCAGCTTCTGATCCTTCGTGTAAAGATATACCCCGTTCGCATCCACGATCTCATAAGGTGCTTTCATTGTTTTTAACTGTTCATATGGATACCAGATCATTTTTCTTCTCCTTTATCTTCTGTCTTACGCATACAGCCCTTTCAGCGTCTCCACATCCATGGAAAGCTCCATATCTCCATCCGCCACACAGGCAACCACCGGAACGCCCGTGTAATATTCACACATTTTCCGGTTATCCTCATGAAGCAGATTTCCCGCCTCATAATGGTTGAAAATAATTCCCTTCAGGGCAATTCCTTGTTGTTTCAGATAATAGGCAGTAAGCCCCACGCCATTGATCGTCCCAAGCCCCGCATCCGCAATCAGCAGGCAGCTAAGCCCGCACGCTTTTACTACTTCTGGAAGACGGATATCCGCTTCATCTATGCAGAGTGGACAGAGGATTCCGCCGCTTCCTTCCATCGTCACATACTCATATTTTTCACAGACTTTGCGAAAATCTTCCAAAACCCGATCCATCCGAACCGGGGTGCCCTCGAGGCGGGATGCCAGATGCGGCGATACTGCCGTCTCATACACATACGGACACATTTCCTCAAGCGGCTGCCCGATTCCCGACATTGTTTTTACCTGCAGGGCATCTCCTGGAATCAGGCTTCCATCCGCACGCCGCTCATTGCCGCTCATTACCGCTTTATAATACGCCGCATCCGCGCCGCTCTCCCGCAGTTTTTTCACAATCAAGCCTGTCACATACGTTTTTCCAATATCCGTTCCCGTACCTGTTATAAAAATCCCCTTGCTCATCTTTTATCCAAGTCTCCCTCCCTGAATCAGCGGAATCATCCGTTTTCCTATGATGGCAGCCACAATACAGAGCACGATATCGCCCGGAACTGCCAGAACAAAGCAATATAAAAACAGCGCTCCTACGCCGATCGGCGAATTCAGATAGAAATTGCTGATCACGTAGTAATAAATCATTCCAAATGCATAGACAATAAAAAGTCCCAGAAAATTAGCTCCCAGCAGGCGCCGGTAACTCGGATGCGTCTTGGCATTGGCAATTTTACCATTCACATACGCCGCAACCGCAAATCCGATGATATATCCAAAACTCGGCTGGAAAATATATCCCGGTCCGCCGCCCTGTGTGAAAATCGGAAGTCCAATTAAACCTAATACGATATAAACCACAACCGCCAGCGCCCCGTTGACCGGACCTAAAAGCAGACCTGCCAACATCGTAAATAAAAACTGCAATGTAAACGGAACCACCGGAACCGGTATCTTGATAAATGCTCCCACTGCAATCAGTGCGACAAACATCGCACACAAAACTAAATCCTTTGTCTTCATGTGTTTCAAACCTTTTTCCTCCTTGGGTATCTGAATGATTTCAGGCATCCGAAGCCATTCTATTCTCGCACATGTACATAAATTTCTCTCCGCAACCCCTGTTCCAACCATCTAAAACAGCAGCGGCCGTTCCAGATCCCGGGTAGTCGAAACAGATGCAGAACTGATTGCAAGCATAACATAGCCTTTTTCTATTGTCAACCTATTATTTTTATATGGTTAACAATTAGTTTTTTATCTGTTTTTATCTCTTTCCTTCCCATAATCTTGTTTCTTATATCCCTTGATATACATACGTTTCCCGTCCGTCCACACATTCACTGCCCCTGAATCCGCCGTTCTCCAGATCTCCGTTCCCGTCTGTTCCAGACGTTCCACCGCCTCCGGTGCCGGATGCCCGTAAGTATTTACCTCTCCATAAGAGAGCACCGTGAAAGCTGGGGAAAAGCACTCCAAAAACTCCTCTGAGGAGGAACCGTTCGAACCATGGTGTGCGGCTTTTAACAGTGTCACTTTTTCCCTCTTTTTGTCCTCTTCCACCGCCAGAATCTTCCTTTCGTCCTCCACTCCAATATCTCCTGTCAGAAGCATACGAAACTTTCCATACGTGACATCAAACACCAGTGAATGACTATTTCGCTCCTCGACTGGCTTTTCCCCCGCCTCCGGGTACAGGCACCGAAGCGCCAGGCTTTTCGCCCGCACCGTTTCTCCCCGATGCAGATAATAGACTTCCGCACCCCGTTTTCTGGCAAGAGTTTCCAGTTTTTTATATGCCTCCTGCCCTTTTCCTGCCGCCGGAAGTGCCAGATTCCGCACCCAGATATCTGCCTCCTCCTTCAAAAGCCATTCGATCCCGTTCGTGTGATCCGCATCCGCATGGCTGACCAGAATCCAGTCCAGCGTGCGGATTCCCTGACTTTTCAAAAATGGTTCCAGCACATTTTTCCCGATTTTTTTATCCTGGCTGCTGCCACAGTCCGAAAGAATTGCCTCATCCTGCGTCCGCAGAAAGACGCCGTCGCCCTGTCCTACATCGAGAAACCAGATCTGAAAGCCATGAACAGGCTGAACTACTAAAAAGACTACCGCCACAGCAATAAATACACTATTTTTTTCCGGTGCATTCCATTCTTTTGGAAACAGAAAAATCCCTTTTCTCTCTAAATTATCTCTTGCTTCTCCCACACTCCACACATATCGAATCCCCAGCGCCACATAAAACACCCCTATTTTCCACATTTCCGGGCGTCCTGCCACAATGGAATGAAACGGCACACGTTCCACCTGGATGCAAAGCCATTCATACAACTGAAAAATATAATGCCCCGGACCCGTACATGCACTTGCCGCTATTCTGAATATTTCTGGTATTTCTGATGTTCCTGATGCTGCACCCCCAAAAGCCGAAAGCACTCCCGCAATGCTGATGCCTCCGCCCATTTCCCCCATTTTTCCTCCCACAAACGCTATACTGTAAATTCCAAGCGCCAGCAGACCGCTTCCGGCTGCATACGTGAGAAGCGGAATCACGATCAGGTTCAGAAAAATTCCCAACATCGGAAATGTAAAATAGTGATACAGCTGAATCGGCATCGTATAAAGCTGAATTGCCGAGCTGAGCATGAGTGTTTCATATCCTTTCTTTTTTTCTTTCTCTTGTTCCTCCTCTTTTCTCTTTTTTCCCACTTTCCTCAGCTCCTCCGTCTCCAGCCCAATCGCGGCAACCGCGCCATAGGAAA
>ENA-OPVG01001606-OPVG01001606.1-human-gut-metagenome-genome-assembly--contig:-NODE-1606-length-15632-cov-2.852732_pt1 | contig 15632 bp, 10 predicted proteins | sample MGYA00241093_ERZ501975 | MGnify/ENA primary metagenome ERZ501975 (study PRJEB25962, sample SAMEA2042993) | human gut metagenome | biome: human gut; feature: human-associated habitat; material: faeces... | reverse complement strand
ATTTCTTCGGTGATATGGACTTTAAGGTAACAGGTACAACAGAAGGTATCACAGCTATTCAGATGGATATTAAGATTCACGGTCTTACAAGAGACATCGTTGAAGGTGCTATTGCAAGAACAAGAGAAGCAAGATTATTCATTATGGATACATGTATGAAACCTGCAATTGCTGAACCTCGTAAAGAAGTTAACGCATATGCACCAAAGATTGAAACAATCCAGATTAATCCTGATAAGATTGGTGATGTTGTAGGTAAGAGTGGTAAGGTTATCAATGCCATTATCGAAGAAACAGGCGTTAAGATTGACATTTCTGATGAAGGAATGGTTTCAGTATGTGGCGTTGACAAGGATATGATTGATAAGGCTCTTAAGTACATTAAGACAATCGTAACTGATTTCGAAGAAGGAATGATTCTTGAAGGAACAGTTGTAAGCATTAAAGAATTTGGTGCTTTCATCGAATTTGCTCCTGGCAAGGAAGGAATGGTTCACATTTCTAAGATTGCTAAGGAAAGAGTTGAGCACGTAGAAGATTACCTTACACTTGGTGACAAGGTTAAATGTAAGTGTCTTGGAAAAGATAAAATGGGAAGAATCAGCTTCTCAATTAAGGATGCTCAGTAAGAACTTACTTGAAATAAATACATTAAAAATATTAACCTGCATTGGCTTTGCTGATGCAGGTTTTTTAAAAACAGCATTAAATAAACAAAAGAAGAAGGTGAAAATATGGCATATAATGAGTTGGTTAAAAATTTCAAACGAATACGTGATTATATGAGAGAATTTTATGTTTACGGATTCAAAAGCCGAGATGAATTTAACAAAAAGAGCGCACGCTCATATGACGATGAACGGCGCCGTTTGGAAAGCTGGCTTGGTGATTATATGCAGTTTCGCCAGACAGCAGAAGGCAAAAATATGTTTCTCTCAATCGACAGTCGTTTAACTAAACATAATCCACTGTTTAAAGCGTGGAAAACGAAAAGCTTCACAGATGGAGATATTACCTTACACTTTATTATTATGGATATATTGTCAGAGCCGGGAATTAGTATGGCACTTGGAGAAATAACAGATGCTATTGATGAATATTTATCTAAGTTTTCTAATCCAAGAATGTTTGATGAATCTACAGTTAGAAAGAAACTTAAGAAATACGTGTCATTGGGCATTTTGTCGTCAAAGAAAAAGGGAAAGATAGTGTATTACCAAAGAGCTGAAAGCGTAGATTTGCCTGACAAAAGTATGCTTGACTATTTTTCGGAGGTGCTTCCCTGTGGAGTTATAGGTTCCTATTTACTTGATAAGACGGAGAGTAGTGAGAGTAATTTTGCTTTTAAACATCATTACATAACTGGGACAATGGACAGCGAAATTCTTTATTTGATTTTTAATGCAATTAGAGAAAAGAAAAGTGTAACACTTGAAACGGTTAACAAAAAGAAGATGTTGATTACTGAAGATAATGTGATTCCAATTAAGGTAATGATAAGTGCGCAAAGTGGCAGACAGTATCTTATGGCATATGCACCACGAATTAAGAGAATAAAATCATTTAGAACAGACAATATAGTTTCTATTAAACTTAAAGATAAATGTGAACGTTTTGATGAACTTCAGGAACAATTAAAAAAGATGCAGCCACATATTTGGGGAGTAAGCACTCAGGGAAGTCCCGGTTCAAGAATGGAGCATGTGGAATTTACAATTCATTATGCAGATGATGAAAAGTTTATCAGAAGGCGTTTGGAGAGAGAAAAGCGTTGCGGAATAGTTGAACACATTGATGACAACACAAGTAGATTTTCGGTGGATGTGTTTGATTCAAGTGAGGTTATTCCGTGGATTAGAACTTTTATTTGTAGAATTATGGATATTCAGTTTTCAAATAAAGAATTGGAAAATCAGTTTAAAAAAGATATTGAAGATATGAACAGGTTGTATGGCATAGGAGGTGATGAGTAAATGATTTTCAGTGAACTTTATGGAGCATATTATAATACAGTTGCGGCAATTCTTACGGAAGCCATTGCTCATCCCCTAACTGACCGATGTATGAATGAAATTATAAAGAAATATGCTTTTTCTGAAAGTATATGGGCAATTCCAGATGCCATAAAGGAAGAAAGATGGCAATTAATATTGCCTGATGGAACAACCCCGATTAAAAATAAACCTTCCATGCCAATTACACTATTACAAAAACAATGGCTGAAAGCTATAGGGTGTGATCCAAGAATAAAACTTTTTGGTGATTTTGATTTTGACTATGCTGATGTTGAACCCCTTTTTTTACCAACGGATTATATTATTTTTGACAAATATTCTGACGGTGATAATTTTACAGACGAAAATTATATTTCGAATTTTAGACTAATCCTTGATGCAATAAAAAACAAACATCCGTTAAGGATTGAAACTTTAAATAGAAAAGGAAATTTAGTAGGGCAGGTTGTTTTGCCTGAGTATCTTGAGTATTCAGAAAAAGATGATAAGTTTAGATTAATCAGTGCAGGAAAGCGATTTGGCAGCACAATAAATCTTGGCAGAATTGTTAGTTGCAAGAGGGAAGAAAAGGCATTTGAAGGAGTGCCTGAGAAAAGAAGTAAGGCAAGACCAAGAAGTGTAATATTTGAATTAAAAGATGAAAGGAATGCAATGGAACGTGTTCTTTTGCATTTTGCACACTTTGAAAAGACAGCCGAGCGAATAGGCGAAAATCTATATTCAATAAAAGTTTATTATGACAAAGAGGATGAAACAGAGATAGTAATCCGCATATTATCATTTGGTCCAATGATTAAAGTTACGGCACCTGTGCATTTTATAGCTTTAATAAAACAAAGATTAATTGAGCAAAAGAAGTTGTGAGCATTATGTTCGCAACTTTTTTTCCGTGATAAAGAAATGAAAATTTTATAGAATAACGGTGTAATCAAAAAGTAAGCGATAAGAAAAAATAAGTGGATAATACTTTTGGCATACCAATTAAGAAAGAGGGAGTGGTATTATGTTGGAAATAAAAGGAAAAGTAAACACAGCAATATGTTATGCTAAAGTTATAGATGAGGGGGCAATAGACCAGATTCAAAGAATGTGTGATTATAATTTAACAGAAGGCTGCAAAGTCAGAATTATGCCTGATGTGCACCAGGGAAAGGGTTGTACCATAGGAACAACAATGACGGTTAAGGATAAGGTTTGTCCTAACATTGTTGGAGTTGATATTGGCTGTGGAATGTACACTGTGAAGTTGGCTGATAAAACGTTGGCTTTTGAAAAAATAGATGAGGCGTGTCATTATATTCCATCAGGAATGAAAGTGTGGGAAGGAAGAATGGAAAGATTTGACCTTACACAACTTCGCTGTTACCGAGCTTTGAAAAATTCAAAAAGACTTGAGCGTTCTTTGGGAACACTTGGAGGGGGGAATCATTTTATAGAAATTGATAAGTCATCTGATGGAACGTATTATCTTGTAATTCATTCAGGAAGCAGAAACTTGGGAAAACAGGTAGCAGAAATATACCAGCAACTTGCAATTGATCTTCATTCAGGAAAAGAGGAGTATTTCAAAAAAAGAGATGAAATTATAAGTACATATAAAGCAGAAGGACGACGAGCAGAAATACAGAATGTTTTGAAAGAACTTAAAAAAGAATATACATCAAATGAACCGGATGTGCCTATGGATCTTTGCTGGTTATATGGAAATTTTATGGAAGATTATCTTTATGATGTGGAAATATGCCAAAGATTTGCCAAGAGAAGCAGAGAAAAAATGGCTGAGATTATTTTGGAAAGAACAGGAATGACGGCTAAGGAGCAGTTCCATACAATTCATAATTATATTGATGTTGACGAGATGATTCTTCGAAAGGGTTCAATTGCAGCTCATAAGGGTGAGAAAGTTTTGATTCCAATTAATATGCGTGATGGCTCAATTATTGCTATGGGGAAAGGTAACCCGGAATGGAACTATTCGGCACCTCATGGGGCAGGGCGTGTAATGTCAAGAGCAACGGCTAAGCAGACAGTAAATATGGATGAGTATAGGGAGGCAATGAAAGGTATTTATACAACATCAGTAAACGAAAATACAATTGATGAGGCACCTATGGTTTATAAATCTTTAGATGATATAATTGATGTAATTAATGAGTCCGTAGATATAATTGAAGTAATAAAACCGGTATTTAATTTTAAGGCATCAGAGGATCAAAGACCATGGAAAAAAGAAGGAGATGAATCAAATGGAAAAGCTGATTTGCAGTAAGCTTCATGAAATTGAGAAAGAGAATAATGTTAAAATATTGCTGGCAGTTGAATCGGGAAGCAGAGCCTGGGGATTTGCTTCCCCTGACAGCGATTATGATGTAAGATTTATATATGTACGACCAAAGGAAGATTACCTTCGTCTTGAAAATGTTAGGGACGTTATAGAATTGCCAATTGATGATGTGTTAGATATTAATGGTTGGGATTTGCAGAAAACACTTAGACTGCTTTATAAATCAAATCCAACATTGTTTGAATGGTTTTCTTCTCCAATAGTATATTTAGAAACAGACTTTGCTGACAGATTTAGAAAAATTATGGGAGAATATTTTTCTACAAAGAAAAGCCTGTATCACTATATAAGTATGGCAGAGGGAAACTATCGTGAATATCTAAAAACTGAAATGGTAAGGGCAAAGAAATATTTCTACGTACTAAGACCAGTGTTGACATGCAGATGGATTCTTGAAAGGGGAACACCGCCACCGATGTTGTTTAGAGAATTAATGGAAAGTGAACTTCCAAAAGAACTAGTGCCGGAGGTAGAAAAACTTCTGGACTTGAAAATGAACTCACCGGAAATAAAAGAAATTCCACGCGTTGACAGAATCAATAAATACTTAAATGAATCAATTGAGGAAATAAAATTTAAGTTAAAATCAGTGGGAGAAAATAAAGAAGTGCAGTGGGAAGAATTGAATAAAGTGTTTTTGGAAGAGATTGATTAGCATATGTACCTCAAAAAATGAAAAATTTGAAATGTCTGGGTACGTTTATATCAAACTCAAACTATATGTTGCGTGAAAACAATGGAAATATAGTCGAGTGTACCCAGAAAATCGAAAAGTTTTATATATCGGGGTATATTTACTGATTGTTAATACTTTATGTTGCATATCTCAATGGAATTTTTCTCAAAACGTACCCCGATTTTAGAAAAAAATCATATGTCGGGGTATTTCAATTGCTAATATATACAATACATTACATTCTGAAGGCGGAAATTGATGATTACGTACCCCAAAAATCAAGAAAATAATTATATCTGGGTACAGGGCGCAAAAAAGGGGCCAAGAGATAGAATGTCTGCAAGTAATAGGTAGTTTTTACAAATTAACTTAATGACATTGTCTCTTGGCCCCTTGTAATTTTTTATCTATTTTTTCTTATTCAAGAAGTACAATACTTCATGTTTTCGTGGGTCTTTTACATTTGGTGCAGGGAATTTAACCTTGCCGAACCACCACTTAAATACTACAAAATATAATCCGATTGAAAGTATGGCTCCGCAGATTAAATCAATGACTGAGTGCTGTTTCAGGAAAACAGTTGAAAGGCAAATGAGAACCGTAAGAACCCATGAAACTTTCTTAATGCGTTTTCTTGAATTAAGTTTCTGCATATGCTTACTTTTAACCAAACAAAGATGAGCAGAAATTGTGGCAAAAACGTGAATGCTTGGGCAAACATTAGTAGGTGTATCGCTAGCGTAAAGGAACTGAACGATAGTTACTAGAATGTTGTTGCGACCAATATCTGTCAATCTTAAATTAAGTCCGTTAGGAAATACTGTGTATACAATAAGTGCAATTGTCATTCCTGTAAACTCATAGGCACACATTCTATAGAATTCTTTCTTTGAATGGTAAAACAAAAAAAGAAAAACAGCAGGTATGTACAGAAACCAAATCAGATATGGTATTACAAACCATTCACAGAATGGAATCATATCATCAAGGGGACAATATATAATATGTAATCCAGCATAATCCGGAGTTATTTTTTGCTCTAATATTAAAAACCATGGCAAATATATAAAAAAATACAATAAAGGCCAGGCGTGTTTGTACTTTGGAAGTTCTTTTTTTACTCTATTCATAACTCACCTTCTAAAATTGTATGAAAATAGCAGAAACTAAATGAGTAACTACCACAATATTTTACATAGAAAAATATCATAAAATAAAAACAAATTATTAAAAATCTGTTATAATACTAAAGAATTTGAAAAAAACATATACATATCTTTAGAAACACATAAAAAGAAGTATAACATCCTTGTGAAAAAATACAAGCAGACATTTACAATGAATATAAAAAAATCAAAATTGATTGTTTTGACACATAAATCGTATAAGAAAAGAAATGATACAAAACATCAAAAATGAAAAAGGAGAAATTAGTAATGAACATTAATCATATTATTGCAAATGAGCTTTCAGTTAAGCTTTGGCAGGTTGATGCAGCAATAAAACTTATAGATGAAGGAAACACCATTCCGTTTATTGCAAGATATAGAAAACCGGTAACAGGTGAATTAAATGATGAGCAGTTAAGAACACTTGATGAGCGTTTGAAATATCTTAGAAATTTGGAAGAAAAGAAGAAAACAGTTGTGGATTCTATAACAGAGCAGGGCAAGATGACAGACGAAATAATGTCTAAAATTGCCATGGCAGAAACAATTGTTGCAGTGGATGATATTTACAGACCTTTCAGACCTAAAAGAAAAACAAGAGCCACAGAGGCAAAGGCTAAAGGACTTGAACCTTTAGCTGATATTTTCTTAAAACAGGAAAAAAACAAAAATCCGGAAGAAGAGGCGAAAGCTTTTGTTAACGAAGAAAAAGGTGTAGCCAATGTTGCAGAAGCAATTCAGGGAGCAAAAGACATAATTGCAGAAATGGTATCAGATAATGATGAGTTCCGTAAGGCTATTAGAAATATAGTTGTTAAACATGGTTTAATTGTTTCCAATACTAAAAATCCTGAGGAAAAAACACCGTATGAAAATTATTATGATTATAGCGAAGGGGTAAATAAAATTCCAGGGCATAGAATTCTTGCCATTAACAGAGGTGAGAAAGAGAAAGTATTAAATGTAAAAATAGAAATGCCGGAAGAAAATATAATTACATCCTTAGACAAAGTTATTATAAAAGGCGAATCTCAATTTAAACCGCTGTTAAAAGAGGCGATTGAAGATGGTTTTAAACGTCTTATAAAACCGGCAATTGAAAGAGAAATAAGAAGTCAGCTTACGGAAAAAGCTGAAGATGGAGCAATAACTGTATTTGGACAGAATCTTAAACAATTACTTATGCAGCCTCCTATTGCCGGAAGAAATGTTTTGGGCTGGGATCCGGCGTTTAGAACAGGATGTAAGCTTGCAGTTGTAGACAACACAGGAAAAGTATTGTATACAACGGTAATTTTCCCTACAGCACCGCAGAATAAGGTGGCTGAATCAAAGAAGATTGTTCTTGACATAATTAAGAAATACAATGTTAGTCTTATTTCCCTTGGAAACGGTACAGCTTCAAGGGAATCAGAAGCAGTAATTGTTGACATTATAAAAGAATGCCCTACAAAGGTAGAATATATTATTGTAAATGAAGCGGGAGCTTCCGTATATTCAGCAAGTAAGCTTGCAACAGAAGAATTTCCTAATTTTGATGTTGGACAAAGAAGTGCCACATCAATGGCAAGAAGATTACAGGACCCATTGGCTGAACTTGTAAAAATAGAACCGAAAGCAATAGGGGTTGGTCAGTATCAGCACGATATGAACCAGAAGAAACTGGATGAAGCATTATCTAACATTGTTGAAGACTGCGTTAACAATGTAGGCGTTGACTTGAATACAGCCTCAGCACCGTTACTTGAATATGTTTCAGGTATTAGTAAGACTATTGCAAAAAACATAGTTGAGTATAGAGAAGAAAACGGACAGTTTCAAAGCAGAAAAGATTTGCTTTCAGTAGCAAAGCTTGGACCTAAAGCTTTTGAACAGTGTGCCGGATTTATGAGAATAAGAGAAGGAAAAGAACCACTTGACTATACAAGTGTTCATCCTGAAAGTTATTCATCAGCAAAGAAACTTTTAAAAAAATACGGATTTACAACTAAGGATATTCTTGGTGGAAATATTCATTTAACTGACGAAATAAAAGATGTTAAGGAAGTTGCCAAAGAAATAGGCACTGATCCCATAACATTAAGAGATATGATTAAAGAATTGGAAAAGCCGGGAAGAGATCCGAGAGAAGAAATGCCAAAGCCTGTTTTGAAAAGTGATGTTTTAGACTTTGATGACCTAAAAGAAGGAATGGAATTAAAAGGCACAGTAAGAAATGTAATAGACTTTGGTGCTTTTGTGGATATTGGTGTACACCAGGACGGACTTGTACACATATCAGAAATGAGTAACAAATTTATAAAACATCCGTTGGATGTTGTTTCTGTAGGAGACGTTGTAGACGTAAGAGTTCTTAGTGTAGACAAAGAAAGAAAACGTATACAACTCTCCATGAAGAAATAAAAATTAAATATTTTCAAACCATTTTTTTGTAAACTGAAGAAAATTAATTGCCTGTTTGCTAAGTGAAGTGTTTTCATTCCAGGCAATAACTAAGGTTCTAAAGACCTGTTCTTTTAAAGGTACGATTTTAATGTTGGGATATGGTTGAAGTCTGAAGAATTTTTCAGGCATCAATCCTATCCCTTTATTTTTGCTAATCATATAACGAATGGAAGAATAATCGTGGGACTCAAAAGCTACATTAGGAACAAATCCACCAACATTCTTACAAAAATCATCTGTAAAATCTCTTAAATTAATAGAACGATAATAGGCAACAAACTGTTCATCCCGAAGGTCTTTAATGCTAAGAAGAGAAGAACTGCTTAAAGGATTTTTCGTTGAAATAACAGCAACAATAGGATCGTCCATAAGCTTTTCATATTTTAATCCGTTCATATCTTTTTGAGGTTGCATAAAAGTAAAGTCATATCCGTTTTTATTATCTAATGACAACTGATTAACAGAAGAAATAAAAATATCCCTTGTGGAATATAGAAAATCAGCGGTAAGAAGAGAAACAAAACGACTTCCCGCCTGAGTATAAATTTTAATATCTTTGTGTACAGGGGCTTTAAAATGCTCAATGCCACTGTCAATATTATTAAGAGCAGTAGAAACTTTCTCGTAGAAAAATTTCCCGTTGTCATTTAAAACAATTCTTTTGCCCTGTCTGTCAAAAAGCAAAACTCCAAGCTCATCTTCTAATTTGCCAATAGTTTTACTAATAGATGGCTGTGGAACCATGTTTTTCTTGGCGACCATAGAAAAATTCTCCAGTTCTGCAGCATCTTTAAAATATCTTAATTGAAGTAACTCCATAATAACAGCCTCCCTATAATAAATATATATCCATAATAGTATAGAAAAACATATAAATCAACTAATATTAAAGAATATATATATCTTTAAAGGTATAATGATATAACCTTTTTTGTATTTTACGTAGCAAAGAAAAATAATTATATTTGAATTATATAAAGAAAGTGAATTTAGGAGGTAAAAAATGAACGTGAAATTAAAGAAAATATTAGCAATGATACTTAGTGTTTGCCTTGTTTTTTCAGGATTAACCTTTTTTAAAGGGATGGAAACAAATGCAGCAGACAAAGGGGATGACACAATGAATATTTTGTTTATAGGAAATTCAATGACATATTACAACACGCTTTGCAGCGTAGTTGAAGGCCTTGCAAATCATTACGGACATAAAGTTAAGTGTACAGCAGCAACAAACGGTGGCTATACACTTATCAGAAATGCAAAAGCCGATAATGTAATAACAGCAATACAAAAAGGTGGATATGACAAGGTAATTATTCAGGACATAGTTGGAAGTTTTGATGCAGATAATCATATGGAAGGTGTTCAGACTATTACTGAAATGATTAAGCAGTACAGCCCTGATGCAAAGATTTATTCATATGAACCATGGCCAACTAAAGATTCAATTCTTGGAGAAAACAGTAAGCTTCCATATTTTACATATTATTACATAAAGGCAGCAAAAAAATATTGTAATGGTGTGGCACCGGCAGGAGAAGCTTTCTACGATATGTATAAAACAGAAGGAAAAGATTACTACTGCACAGATGGCAAGCATCCAATGCCACTTGGAACTTTTGTTTCGGCAACAAGTGTATTCTATACAATATTCCCGGAAGAAGCGCAGAAAACTTTTAGTGGAGACGACTATACATACGTAACAAATTTAATACACAAAAACATTGCATATGTAGGAGCAAGTAATACAGAAGTTTACGACAATGATGAGCTAAATAAAATATCACAGTATTCATATACAAGAGCACATCAGGTAAATGAAGTAATTGAAGCAAATACAACTTATACATCTGTCGCAGGAGAATATGTTGATGCAGATGCAGAAGTAAATCCTGACGAATTAGAACCAATAACAGGTAGTGATGTTGACCGAAGTATATTCGAAGCAACCGAAAATATTGCAAAAGGTTGTAGCGTTGTAGCATCATCAGAAAAAAATGACAAGGCTGCAAATGTTATAGATGGAAAACTTGGCACAAGATGGGAATCAGAGTGGAATGTTGATCCACAGTGGTTATATGTTGACCTTGGCAGCGTAAAAAACATCAACAAAGTAGGTTTCTCATGGGAAGGTGCTTACGCAAAAAGATATTATGTACAGATTTCCAATAATGCAACAGACTGGAAGACAGTTGCAGCAGTAAAAGCAACAAGTGCGAAAACAGTTCAGATAACATTGGATAAAACATATAGCGCAAGATACGTAAGAATGTATGGAACAAGAAGAGGATTAGACGCTTACGGATATTCAATGTATGAAATGGGAGTATGGGAAGCTAAAGAAGTTCCAACAACAGAAACAACTACAACTGTTGATGTAACGACAGAGGCACCAACGACAAAAGCACCAACAACAGTGGTACCAACGACAGAAGCGCCTACAACAGAGGCTCCAACAACGGAAGCACCAACAACGGCTAAGCCAACAACAGAAACACCAATAACAGAAGCAACCACCACAACTAAAAATATTCAGAATGCTTCTACAGAAATTGGAACTGAAACAACTGTTGGACCTACAGTAAAAATAACACCAGCTAAAGTTAAGGTTAAAAAAGTTGCAAGAAAAGCTAAGGGTACAAAAGCAAAAATTTCATTAAAGAAGGTAAAAGGTGCAACAGGTTATGTTGTAAAAATATCAACTTCAAAGAAATTTAAAAAGAAAACAACAATAACAAAAAATGTAAAATTAACAACATTTACATTGAAAAAGTTAAAGAAGAACAAAAAGTATTACATTAAAGTAAGAGCAGTCAGAAAAACAGGAAAAACAAAAGTTTATGGTTTATGGAGTAAACCTAAAAGAATTTAAAGAAAGTTACTTAAATTAGAATAAATTCAGAGTATGTTGTTGAAGGTTTCAGAAAGCAACTATGTAAGAGATTATGTCGCAAAAGCTTATTTAAAGATTAGTTATGCAGACGGAACAAGTGATGGCTTGATAGATGTTAATGGGCTTCCAACATTAGATGATGAAGGATGGTTTGATGAATTTAAATAAAAAACTTTAAAATGTGAAAATATTGTGTTAATATAAAAACGTTGCTTAAATATTTGATACGTAATTAGTTAGAAAAAAACTTTAATGTTTGGCAGGACGTTTTTGTAAAAGATAGATGGCCGAAATTAAGACCATCTATCTTTTTCTTTAAGCAGAGTAGTTGATAGACAAAAAGATAAAATGAACGGAGAAGTTAAGATGAAGTTTAATATTAAAAGCGAAGTAGACACAACTCGTAAAGAAATTGAATCTGCGTTGAAAAACAATGAGCAGGAAAAACAAGAGGTTCAGTCATATCTTAATAAAAAGAAGAATAACAAAGTAAAATGGGACAGAACTAAGTGGATTATTTCCATAATTCTTTTATTGGCTGGCATTATCTTTATAGGAGTAAACAACGGATTGGCATATAGTACTGTTAGAACAGGACACAAGAAGTACGAAGATGCCAAGGTTTATTATTTAAAATCAGATAGTAAATGTACACAGGAATTTAAAGGTTATGACGGAACATTGGAAGATATGTCTATTTATATAGACAATCAGGGAAGAGAAAGTTCAAAGGGTTCAATGATTCTTACTGTAGTTGACAAGGATGGAAATGAACTTGCAACTACTTCAAAACCGTTAACAGGAATGAAAACAAGAAAGTATACTCATTTTACTTTTGAGAAGCCTGCTAAACTAAAAAGAAATGAATATTATACACTTATAATTCAGTGTGAAGATGCTTATAATCCACAGAAATTCGGTGTATATACAACAGACAAAAATAACAGTTACTTAAAGAGTGGAACAATTGATGGGCAGAAGTTGGCTGATGGAGAAAAAATAGCCATTTCCATGGAATTTCAGTTTTATAACACAGGTGCTTTAAGAATAATGTTTGGAATGCTTATTCTTTCGCTTATTTTTGTTTTAGTACCTTTTGGAGTAATAGAAGAAAAGTTTAATAAGAAGTTTAACAAGAACATATCACTTGATAAGATTCTTTCGAGAATTTTATTCTGGGTATCTCCTATAGTTGCCTACTTTATGGTTGAAAGTTTGTCATCTTTTACTGTAGGACCTATTTTAGAGTCTTTGTTTACAGTAAGAGGATTGTTAAATATTATTATTTATTATATTGTGCTATTTGTATTTTTTGCAATTACGAACAAGACACAGTATTCAGCTATTTTAATGTGCATAGCAATGTTTGTTCTTGCATTAACTAACTATTTTGTATTTGGCTTTAGAGGAATACCTGTGCTTGCGGCAGATGTTTTATCAATTGGAACAGCTTTAAATGTGGCAGATAGTTTTGAGTATACATTTGATATATATGTTCTTTGGGCAGTAAGCTTTTTAGTGGCATTCTCAGGAGCAATGTTTAGCTTAAAGAGCTATAAAGGATTAAAATTAAAGAAACGTTTGGTATCAGTAGCAGTTATTATTGCTATTGTTATCGGTGGATATAATTTCTATATTAATTCAAGTGGGGTAGTAAATGCTGGCATTATTGACAGTCAGTGGAAACCACAGTTAACATATGCTCAGAATGGCAGTGTGTTGTCATTTACAACATCATGGAAATATATTAAGAATAATAAACCTGATGAATACTCAACAGACGACGTTGAAAAAATAGCAAAGAATTTTAAGTCAGATTCAACAGACAAAAATTCTGCAAAAACAAAGAAAATGCCTAATGTAATTGCAATCATGAATGAATCATTGGCAGATTTAAATGTGGATGGACCTTTTGAAACATCAGAGGATTATTTGCCATTTATTCATAGTCTTACAAAAAATACAATTAAGGGTAAACTTTATGTGTCCATTGAAGGGGCAAATACTGCTAACTCAGAATTTGAATTCTTAACAGGAAATTCATTGGCGTTTTTTGCACCAAGAGCAGTACCATATAACAACTATGTTAAGGGCGTTGTTCCTTCATTAACAAGAACTCTTGTATCTCAGGGATATATGGGCAATAATTCATATCATCCATATAAGAGAAGCGGATGGAACAGAGAGAATGTATATAATAGCTTAGGATTTAATCATTTCTATTCAATGGAATATTACAAAAAACCTGAGTTTATAAGAAACTTTATTTCTGATAAAACAGACATGGAACAGATTACAAAAGATTATGAAAAGGCAAGAAGCAAGTCATCTGATCCGTTTTATTTGTTTAATGTTACAGTTCAGAACCACGGCGGTTATGTTGGAAATAGAGGTTTTGTAGATGCTGACATTCAGGTAACAAACAGTATGTTAAGCTCAGATGAAGTAGAACAGTATGTTACATTGGCAAAAAAGTCAGATGAAGCTTTCGAGGAGTTGACAAAATATTTTGAAAAAGTGGATGAGCCAACTATTATTGTAATGTTTGGAGATCACCAGCCACCTCTTAGCACGGATTTTTACAGTAATATTTTTGGAAAGAAAATAGATAATTTTACAGCTAAGGATACTGCAACGTGGTATTCAACACCATACGTAATCTGGGCTAACTATGATATAGAAGAAAAGCAGAATGAGGATATGAGTGCAAACTATTTATCTTCATATCTTTTAAACCTTATCGGAGCGGATATGACAGGATATAACAAGTATCTTTTAGACTTACAGAAGAAGATACCTGTTCTTACCGGATTGTTCTACCAGGGAGATGATGGAGAATTTAGAAATATAGATGAAAAGTCAAAATACACTAAATACATAAATGAATACTCAAAAGTTCAGTATAATGGTTTATTTGATAAAAAACATAGAGTGGAGGATTTCTTCTTCCTAAAAGATGGAGATTATCAAGTGAAAGAAGATAATTAAAAAGGCTGATTAAAAAAGTTTGAAAAAATAAAAAAAGTTGTTGACAAATGTTGCCTAAACGTATATATTAATAGAGCAGTTTAAATCTGTAAGGGATCTTAGCTCAGCTGGGAGAGCATCTGCCTTACAAGCAGGGGGTCACAGGTTCGAGCCCTGTAGGTCCCACTTGTACAATTAAACAGTACAATGCCGGCGTGGCGGAACTGGCAGACGCGCAGGACTTAAAATCCTGTTGTGGCAACACAGTACCGGTTCGATTCCGGTCGCCGGCATTAAGCAAGCATCTCCAAAAGAGGTGCTTATGTGCGTGTAGCTCAGTTGGATAGAGCGTCTGGCTACGGACCAGAAGGTCGTGGGTTCGAATCCTGTCACGCACACTTTCCCCTGATTAATATCAGGGGTTATTTTTTTTATTAATAAACATTCAAGGTGTGAAGTAAAGGACTGCCGCCTGTCAGACATTTTGGGAATAATTACGCCATTGTTGTGAAAAACATTTTCATATGCTATATTATTTAATATTTTAAGCTAAATAAGGGAGTATGAATTATGGATAAGGCATATATTAGAGAACAGAATTTTCATATTGCAACAGAAGATGAAGATATGGAAATTAGAAGAGGCTATAAAGTTAAAAATAGAAGAGCATGGTTGAAGTTTTTAGGAGTATCTGTCGTTTTAGTTATAATTGGGATTATTTTTCAAATAATTGCGCATAGGATTTCACCATGGTTACATTCTAATCCGGGATATTATGAGAAGATATATATTGTGGCGACAATAATTTTTGTTGGATTTAATTTGTTATCTTATGTAATATTAAAGATAAAAGAGCGACTTGAATATAAGAGCAAAAAGACTCAAATTATTAAACTGAAAGTGAAAACAAAGCTTTATGTTGATGATTTGACGGTTATTAGACAACAGAAATTTTTTATTATTTGTGAGGCTGATGAAGCTTTGATTCAGGATTATGTTATTGTAAATAGAAAGACTGATTTTAATAATATTAAAGAAGGAGATATGGTATATGTAAGAAGGTCAAGAGATGTAGGACGGATTTTGCGGACATTCAAAATAAAAAAGAATGTGGAGGTAACAG
>ENA-OPVG01001604-OPVG01001604.1-human-gut-metagenome-genome-assembly--contig:-NODE-1604-length-15648-cov-4.175912_pt1 | contig 15648 bp, 15 predicted proteins | sample MGYA00241093_ERZ501975 | MGnify/ENA primary metagenome ERZ501975 (study PRJEB25962, sample SAMEA2042993) | human gut metagenome | biome: human gut; feature: human-associated habitat; material: faeces... | reverse complement strand
CGATTAGACTTTCCAGGTCGCGATAGACGTGTAGAAAGCAAGTAACTTTATTAACCAACAGGGCAATGATCCGTTCCTAGCGGAACAGCGCTCCGCTCATGCGGAGCGAGTGCTCTGTTTTTGCGGAATATGCAGTCATCTATGGTAGGAGGTATTTGAGTTACAAAGTCATCAATGATACTTTTGACCATGCTTTGATAGTCAATGTCGCTGGCGGTATTGCTATCTTTCATATGAGTATTTCGTAGGTCAGCGACAATCGGTTTTAGGTCTGCTGACAGAATATTCATATAATATTGCTCTGACTCAATGTGTGAATTATCAAATACATTTGCAAATGTATCGGTGGAATCGGCACCAAGCTCTGTTAATTTGCATCTCATCACATCAAGAAAAGCATTCGCTATCTGGATTCCCTTATCGTTAAACCCATCAATATAGATTTCCAGGTCAGTCATGAATTTTTTAAAATTTTCATGTGTGAGTAATTCAGATAATAATCGAGGGTTATATTTTTTATCAGTCAGTATTTGTATGGCATCGTCATTTAGGCGCAGATCAGATACTGACTGATTTTTATGTTTCCGTAATTCTGTCCTGCAAAGAAGGTAATCTGTGCTTACGTTGTAAAAATTAGCAAGCGTTATAAGATTGCTGAGTGACATATCTATATTTTCATCTTTTTCATAATTGCCAAGCGTGGAGCTGGGAATACCGGTTGCATCGGATAACTCCTGTAACGACATTCTTTTTTCTGAGACTCTCAAATCTTTCAGTCTTTCTGGTATGGTAAGTTTTGTATGCATAGTATCTTCCTCGTTTTTAAAGATACAGATAGATTACCATGATATTGCCATGAGATAAAGAGAAATTCTTTTCCTGTCTTGTCCCGGATGTTGGAAAAACTGATAAAAACAAAATTTTTCCAGCATCTTGGATATACCGAATCGGCATAGAAAATCTGAGAAAATAATTTCATAAATCGGGAATGGAAGGAGTGAAAAATTTATGAAATGTTGGAAATACATCAGTATGACAAAGCCGATAGGCGTAGCTCCGTGAAAATTTAATTTCACGGTTTCAGGGGATTGGGAGATTGTCCCAACAAGCTAAAAATGCATTTTGTGTGTACAAATGCACTGCTTGCCAAGTAGTGAAATTAGGAATGAAAGAGAGGATAAGACAATGGAAAATGTAACTTTTGATTATAAGTTTTACAGGATACCTAAGAGATTTTTTAAGGAAGACATGTTCAGAGACATGACGAATGCGGCAAAGGTATTATATGGAATACTTCTGGATCGCAAGTGCCTGTCAGACTCCAATGGAGACGCATGGCGTGATGAATACGGACTTACCTATATCATTTTCACAATCGAAGAAATTATGAACCTGATGAATTTGGGAAACAAGAAGGTTAACAAAATGTTGAAGGAGTTGGAGGCGCATGGTTTGATTTACCGAAGACACCAGGGCTTGGGAAGACCGAATAAGATTTATGTTTATGATTTACTCAAAGCAGATAATTCAAATTGGCTACCAAAACATATTATGTTCGGAAAGGGGAGCAGCAATGAGAAAGAAGTATTATGAAGATGCAAAAGAGAATGCAGCCTTTGAAAGATGTGCAGATGTAATAACATCCCTGATTCTAAAATATGGACCGGCTTTAAAACGAAAATGGAATCTGAACGAGTGGATTAGGAATATTCAGGCAGAAAGTCTATGGAAAGACATAGCTTGCAAAAGATATCAGCGGTATTTTATTTGCATGAAGAATATGAAAAGTGTTCCTACATGACAAAATCAAATTGACTAACACTGATTAGCAATATATAATATAGACAAAACGAAAATGGCATGAACGGAGGAATAAAGAAGTGGAGAAGGTTATAACACTTGAGGAAGCATTAAAAAGAATTGAAGAATTAGAAAATGAAAACGCCGAGTTACGCGAAGAATTGGAATTTTATAAAAATCGTAAATTAAGCGGAAGGCAGAAGCATAATGCAAAATGGATGGCTATTTACAATGATTTTGTTGCCGGTTATGAAAGTGGAATGACTATGGTAGAGATTGCAAAGCGTAATAATGTCAGTGAGCGGACGATTTACAGGTATAAAGCGTATTATGACAAGATAAAGGAATCTGTGAGTAATACTACAGAGTAAAAGATGATACGTATAGGATTCATAATGAGTAAGGTTTGCAGTGCAAAATATGTACCGCAAGATAAACGGAGGGTTTTATGGCGGAAGATAAGAAAGAAGAAATCAAGATAATTGAGATTAATGAGGAATACATGAAGGACAGACTTTATGTATTTAGAGGCAGAAAAGTAATGCTCGATACAGATTTGGCAGAGATATACGGGTATGAGACAAAGAATTTTAAGAGACAGGTCAAGAATAATATTGCAAAGTTTGAAGGCGATGATTTTATGTTTGAATTAAATGATGAAGAAGTTGAAGAACTTTCAAGGTGCAAAAATTTCACCTTGAAGGCGAGTAGAGGGTCAAACATAAAATATAAACCTTATGTTTTTACGGAGCAGGGAGTATATATGCTTATGACTGTTTTGCGAGGAGAACTTGCTATTCAACAAAGCAGAGCACTTGTGAAAACATTCAAAAGAATGAAAGATTACATATTAGAAAATCGTGATTTAATCGGTCAGAGAGAATTACTTCAGTTAAGTATGGAGACTGCAAATAACAGAATTGAAATCAGCAAAATCAATTCTGATATGATATCTCTTGAAAAACAGATTTCTGATGTTGCAGAAGGCTTGAAGGATGTAGTGACGAAATCTGAACTTGCGGATATGATGAACAGTTTTATTTCAGATGATGATGAAAAATGGCTTATGTTTAATGCAAAATTTAGTAGTGCGGATGAGGTTTACGAGTCTATTTACAGGCAGGCAAAGTCATCAATATATGTGGTAGATAATTACATTGGTTTAAGAACGCTGGTACATCTTAAGAATTCTCCGACAGGAGTAAATATTATTTTATTTAGCGATAATGTTGGGAATAATAAACTTCACAACATAGAATATACGGATTTCCGTAAGGAATATCCAACTGTAAAACTGTCAATGAAGAAGACTGGTGGCATATTCCATGATCGATTTATCGTGCTGGATTATGGAACGGCGGATGAGAGAGTCTTTCTGTGTGGTGCTTCTTCCAAGGATGCCGGGGCTAGAATAACAAGCATCGTTGAGGATTACGGAATAGCCAAATACAACTCTGTTATTGTAGGATTATTGAAAAATTCGCCATTAGTATTACCGAAATAGGAGTGTGAGATTATTGAAGAAGAAAACAAGATGTTACATATATACTCGTGTATCTACGGCTATTCAGGTTGATGGCTATAGCCTTGATGCACAGAAGGACAAGCTTAGAAAATATGCAGAATTTCAGGATATGGAGATTGTTGGAGAATATTCTGATGAAGGACATTCCGGTAAGAATATAAAAGGTCGTCAGAAATTTATGCGGATGTTGAATGATATTGAAGATGGCAAGGACGGAGTTGATTTCGTCCTTGTATTCAAATTGTCACGATTTGGCAGAAATGCAGCGGATGTGCTCAGCTCTTTACAACTTATGCAGGATTATGGTGTCAATCTTATCTGTGTAGAGGATGGAATTGACAGCTCAAAAGAAGCCGGTAAACTGCTTATATCTATTATTGCTGCTGTAGCAGAGATGGAACGTGAGAACATAAGAGTACAGACAATGGCAGGACGTGAGCAAAAAGCCAGAGAAGGAAAATGGAACGGTGGATTTGCACCTTATGGATATAAGCTGGAAAATGGAGAACTTGTCATTGCAAAGGATGAAGTGGAAATTATTCAAATGATTTTTGATCGGTATATTCATACCAATGATGGAATCAATGGCGTTGCCAATTATTTGAATAATCATGGTTATACAAAGAAATTACGTCAAAACGGAACAATCCCTGGTTTCTCATCAAGTTTTATCAAAAAGATTATTGATAACCCGGTGTATATGGGGAAGATAGCATACGGACGCAGGCGCACCGAAAAGAAAACAGGAACCCGTAATGAAACACATGTAGTGGAACAATCGGAGTTCCCTGTATATGAGGGAATCCATGAAGCAATTATTTCTGAGGAGGACTGGAATCTTGCACAGGAGAAACGCTCTAAAAATAATTACAGAAGAGAAAAGATTCATGATCCGGAGCATGCACATATTTTGTCAGGAATATTGAAATGTCCATGTTGTGGAAAAGGAATGTATGGTAACATTGCAAAAGCAGGTCGGAAAGATAAGAAAACCAGATATTACTACTATTGCAAGAATACAGTAAATGCCACAGGACATAAATGTACTTTTCGATGTAACATTGAACAGTCTCAAATTGATGATGTGCTTGCAAAATTGATTACGGCAATGACTAGGGAAGGAAAATTCAAGGATGCCATTCAAGACAGAATCGGGGCAACAGTTGATACTTCTGATCTGGAAAAGCAGTTATCTGTATTAAACGCAAATCTCCATCAGGCAGAGATAATTAAAACACGTCTTGAACAGCAGATGGATAATCTGGATGTTACAGATATTCATTACGATAAAAAAATTTCAGATTTACAGAGACGATTAGATACCCAATATGATAAAATAGATGAAGTGGAAGAGGCAATCGCAGATTTGAAGTCTCAGGTATATGAACTTAAGAAAAATCAGATTGATGCGGACAGCATATACGGCTTTTTGAATGCATTTAATGAATTATATGCAGAATGTACGGATGCTGAAAAGAAACAGTTTATGCAGGCATTTATTGAGCTTATCGACATCTTTACGGAAAGACGTGAAGATGGTAATTAGATTAGGAATATCAAATTTCAGTTTCCGACACTTGAAACGGTTTGTTTGTTGTCGCGAGTGTAAGCGTAAAATCAACGGTATTAATGAAGAAAAACATATTCCATCTTACGTGCAAATGGTGTAGAATAATACCAATACACGGAGGACAAACATGAGAACGCTATATACATTTGACAAACACAACTATTCCGATGATATGGAGGTATTTGAGCGCTTCGCGGTGCGCGCGGTTATTATCAGAGACGGCAAGCTTGCCATGCAGCAGGCCGGTGAGGGCTACTACAAGATACTGGGCGGCGGCATCGATGCAGGCGAGACCAACGAGGTGGCGCTGGCACGTGAGGTGCGCGAGGAGGCAGGGCTTCTTGTCGTGCCGGAAAGCATCAGGGAGTGTGGCAAGGTCATAGAAAAGAGACGCGATATATTTGAGGCTGACAAGATATATTACTGTCACACCTACGTGTATTTCTGTGATGTGAAGGACGAGCATGTGGCAGCACAGATGACAGACAGCGAGATAAGGCTTGAGTATCATCTGTCATGGGCTACGCCGGATGAGATAATAAAGGCCAACAGCGCTTTTCTTGATAAAGAATGGATAGCAAGAGACACTAAGATTGTTGAGTTGATAAAAGAAATGTGTTAAAATAATGCCTGGATGTAAATCCGGGCATTTAATATAAGGAGAAGCAGTATAAATGGATAAAAATAAAATCAAAAATAAATTAAAGGACGATCCGGCCTTCACTCTTGAGGTGCAAAACCCGGAGGTTGAGGCGCTGATGACACAGTATTCAAGCGACAAAAAGGCGGAGACGCTCAATAAGCTCATTGAAAAATGCACTAAGAGCAGATTCCTGGTACCTGCAAATGTCGGAGAGAACAACAAGCCGATTCCGCTATTTATTAAAAACGGTGAGGGAGAGGCTTTCATGCCGATTTATACCTCAAAGGCACAGCTTTCTAAGGATCATCCGTCACCATGCATTGTAAATATGCCGTTTCTTGCAGTCAACAATATGGTGGCAAATAAAGAGTCAAAGATTAATGGTATCGCATTCAACCCGTTCACTCACAATCTGATTTTCAAAAAGCCTCTTGTAGAAAAGATTGAGGCAGTGGAAAAGGCCAGAAGAGAGGGCCATCCTACATCACCTACAAAGGGCAAGACTGTACAGATGACAGCAGAGCAGTATGTCATCTTTGAGCGTATGCAGTATGAGCATATTTTCCTGCCGACAAAGATGTTTGAGGGCGGAAAAGAGTTCATGGACCGACTTGCCGATGAGAAGGAAAAGTTAATAGATGAGCTGTACGAGGAGGCATATCAGCAGAAGCGTATGTATCCATATATGGAGGAGGATTTCTCTGTTATGTCTATGCAGATTTCAGATACGCTCAATGTCACCAGAGTTGATTTTCCGACAAGGGATATGGCTCCTAACTGCGCAATCCGTGCTTATCTCGTGTGGGATGATGTTGCGTCACAGGGCAGATATTTTGTAATTGATGCGAAGGGCGATAAAACTACTGAGCTGGCTGAGATTACAGAGGATTACAAGCGTCTTGGATATGGAGCTGCACCGGTTGAGGGTGCTGAGCTTCAGACTGTTCTTGACCTGGTTAAGAACAGTGCAGAGGAACAGAATTAGAAAAGTAATGTAGGGCAGGATATATAAAGGAGGTCGTGTATGAAGGAGTTTTTAGGCAGAATAAAGGCTGATTTTCTACTGTCATCAGTGCTTTGCATAGCGCTGGGACTGGTGTTTATCATATGGAGGGCTTCGGTGCTCACGATTGTGGCCAATGTGCTTGCGGTAGTGCTTATCATCATCGGAGTGGTCTATATGTGCAGCTATTTTTTGAATATAGTTACGAATGGTTTTTCAGCGATGCTGGGGCTTGTGGTTTTGGCAGTGGGTATATGGTTTCTGGTACAGCCAAAGGTTGTGGTGAGCCTGATACCTATAGTCATCGGTCTGGTGCTCATTTTTCACAGCATCAGGAGCATTATTGAGGCGGTGGATGCCAGAAAATACGGTTACGGAGGCTGGAGTGTCGGCCTGATTTTTTCAATAATCAGTCTGATTTTTGGAATAATCTGTGTGACAAATGCATTTGATGTAATGAAGACAGCCACTGTTGTTGTCGGTATCATACTGATTTTCAACGGAGTGTCCAATATCTGGATTACAAGCCGTGCTACAAAGGCGGAGAGCGCCTACAACAAGCAAAAGGAGTTTGAGGCAACGTTTGTTGAGGATAGAAAAGAGGACAATTAAGCAGTAACAGAAAGGCGACAGAATGCGTCGGATGGAGTTTAAGATGGAGAGACCCGGACTTACCAAGGTCGGTGACCATCTGAAGGTAACAGAGAGCAAGCTTCCAACTTCATATTATTATACGATAGAGCATGCGATTGCCATGTCGGGAAACTACGTGGTCAGCGAGAGGCTCAAAAGCCGTGAGGGCGATGTCGTGGATGTGAGGGAGACTGAGAAGGGCTACTTTGTCACGATGGAGTTTGATGAGTAATGACACAGCAAGGTAAGAATGCAATAGATCTGGTGCTCGCTGAGAGCCTTATAGAGCTTTCGGCGAAAAAGCCAATCGATAAGATTACAATTAAAGAGATAACGGACAAGGCCGGAGTTATCCGCCCCACGTTTTACAATCATTTTCAGGACAAGTACGAGCTGATAGAGTGGATTATCAAAAGCGAGCTGCTTGAGCCCATCAAGCCACTGCTCAATGCCGGAATGATTTTTGAAGCGATTGTGCTGATGCTCAATAATATTTCGGCAAACAGTGTTTTTTACAAGAAAGCACTAAAGCTGGAGGGCGCAGTGACGTTTAATCAGATTGCCATGAAGTGCGTCTACGAGATGTTTATGAATATCATAAACGAAAAGAGTACAGGAAAGAAATCCAAATACCGCTGGCTCACACCGGAGGTGATTTCTACATATTATGCGCAGTCGTTGTGCTTTATCACGGAGGGCTGGATAGCCCAGGGCATGGATGATATTGAGCCGAAGGAGATGGCGGAGGCATACATGTATCTGATTACGCGCTCGATGGATGATATACTAAGTGAGCTGTAGAGGACAATTGCCATGGAAAATGACGGCTTAAGCAAGCTCATAAAGCAGAATCATAAAGAGGCATGTGTTCATATAAATATGAAAATGCTGTGAAAAGGTGTCAGAAATCAAATACAATATCATATATGTGTCATATCGGATATACAAATTGATGGATTTGTATATCTCACATGACAAATCGAAGAGATTGAATATTTATTTATTCGGTCTTTTTTTTTATACTTCAATACGAATAAAAGAAAGAGTGGTGAATCTAATGATTAAATTTGGAAAAGGAGTCGTAAAACATCGTGTGCTGATACTGATAGTTGCATTTGCACTGCTTATACCGTCGGGCATCAGCTTTATCAACACGAGAATCAACTTTGATATCCTTTCTTATCTGCCAAGCCAGATAGAGACTATGAAGGGTCAGGATATCATGGTAGATGAGTTTGGAACCGGAGCGTTGTCATTTGTGATCTTAGAGGATATGAAGGATCAGGACATAGAGACTCTGGCGGATGACATAGAGGACCTTAAGGGTGTAAATGATGTCATCTGGTACGGAACAATCGCTGATTCCACATTGCCAAGAGAGGCAATTCCGGATGAGGTGTACGACGCATTCAACAACAAGGATGCAAACAGCCAGCTCATGCTCGTCACCTACAGTGACACAATGGGTTCGGATGAGACAATGGAAGCCGTCAACAAGATGGATAAGATGGTGAAAAACCACTGCTTCGTAGCAGGAATGGCAGCGGTCAACGCAGATACAAAGACACTTGTTATGCAGCAGGCTCCTATATATGTCATCATAGCAGCATTGCTTTCAATGCTTGTCATGGGAATTACAATGGATTCAATAATTGTTCCGATGTTATTCCTCCTAAGCATAGGAATGGCTATTATCTATAACCTGGGAACAAACTTTATACAGGGACAGATTTCATATCTGACACTGGCACTGACAGCAGTATTGCAGCTCGCCGTAACAATGGATTATTCGATTTTCCTGTGGCACAGCTATCAGGAGCAGATAGACAGATATGACGGAGACAAGAAGCGAGCCATGGCACATGCCATTTCCCACACAATTGTCTCAGTAACAGGAAGCTCAATCACAACAATCGCAGGCTTCGTAGCCCTCTGCTTCATGAGCTTTACACTTGGACTTGACCTGGGAATCGTAATGGCAAAGGGCGTTGTATTCGGAGTTATCGGATGTGTAACAATTCTCCCTGCACTGATTCTTGCATGTGATAAGGCAATCGAGAAGACAAAGCACAAGATTCTTATGCCGGATGTTTCCAGGATTGCAAGCTGGGTAACAAATCATTATAAGATACTTGCAGTGATTTTTATCGTAGTGCTCATCCCGGCAATATACGGATACACTCATGATCAGGTCTACTATGACCTTGCAGGAACCATGCCTGACAGTGCATACAGTAAGCAGGCCAATGAAAGACTCGACAAGGAGTATGCTATGGGTGCCACACATATCATCATCGCACCGAGCGATATGTCAAAGGCAGACAGCATAAGCATGATAGATGATATCAAGAAGGTCGATGGAGTAAAGCTTGCAGTATCACTTGACTCAATACTTGGACCTACAATACCGGATGATATGGTGCCGGATGAGGCAAAGGAGATATTCAAAAACGGTGATTACCAGATGATGCTTGTTTCATCAAAATATGAGACAGCATCTGATGAGGTAAACAACCAGATTACAGAGATTAAAAAGATAGTAAAGAATTACAGCGAGGACGCAATGCTTATCGGTGAGGCACCTTGTACAAAGGATCTTATCACTATCACAGATACAGACTTTAAGCGTGTAAGTGCAGTATCAATCGTATTGATATTCCTTATCATCCTCATAGTATTCAAATCGGTATCGCTTCCAATCATACTTGTAGCGGTCATCGAGTTTGCAATCTTTGTAAACATGGGAATTCCGGGATTTACAGGAACAAAGCTTCCGTTTATCGCGAGCATCGTAATCGGAACCATACAGCTTGGTGCAACGGTTGACTATGCGATACTTATGACCACAAAGTACAGAAAGAACAGATACACCGGAATGGACAAAAAGCCGGCAATCACAAAGGCACTTGCAGATTCGACAAACTCAGTTATCGTCAGTGCACTCTGTTTCTTCGCCGCAACCTTTGGTGTAGGACTTTATTCAAACATTGATATGATCAGTTCTATCTGTATACTGCTTGCACGAGGCGCAATTATCAGTATGTTTGTAGTAGTATTTATACTTCCGTCAATGTTTATGATTTTTGACAAAGTAATATGTGCCACAAGCGCAGGCTTTAAAAACAAGAACCTGACAGCTTAGTAATCTGATTAATCATAAATGAGGGATAAAATACTTTTTGACCCTCATAACATAAAAATATGACCTCAAAAACAAAATCAGGAGGAATAAGACATGAAATTACCAGAATTGAAAGAAAAGTTAAAAAGTAAATATATTGTCCGTGTTGTAGCCGGAGTCCTCACAATAGCACTTGTAGGTACAGGAATCGGAGCAACAGCAGTTTTTGCAGAGAAGAACAGCACCGCAGTCACAGCCGAGGCAGACAGCACAACAGGAAGCAGCAAGGATGCTGATGACATAGCAGATAAGCTCATGGACAGCGTATCATTAAAGGATAACGACGCAGACAAGGACGAGAGCGTATATCTCATTTCAGATGCAAACGGCAACGTAAACAAAACAATCGTAGTAGATCACCTTAAAAATAAAGACAAAAAGGATACCTTGGAGGATGCTTCAAACCTTTCAGATATCGAGAACGTAAAGGGCAAGGAAAAATTCACACAAAGCGGTGACAAGCTCACCTGGCAGGCCGGTGGCAAGGACATTTACTATCAGGGCACAGCAACAGAGGAACCGCCTGTAACACAGAAGGTTACATATTACCTCGATGGAAAAGAAATCTCACCTGAGGACCTTGCAGGAAAATCAGGAAAGGTCAAAATCCGTTTTGACTACACAAATACCACATCATACACAGAGACAGTAAACGGCGAGAAGCAGACAGTTTCCGTACCATTTGCAGCAATAACAGGACTTGTACTCGGTGATGGCTTCGAGAATATCGAAGTGACAAACGGCAAGGCTGAGGTAAGTGATTCATCAAGCGTAGTGCTCGGATATGCACTTCCGGGCTTAAAGAACAGCCTCGGAATCAAGGACAAAGACCTCGATGGCGATGTAAATATCCCTGAATACATGGAAATGACAGCAGATGTGGAGAATTTCTCAATGCCTGCAGCCATGACCTTCGTGGTAAACGCATCTGATTATGTAAGCACAGACGGAATTGACACATCAGACCTCGATGACATGATAAATGACTTAAAGGATGCCTCAACACAGCTTCAGGATGGCTCAAAGACACTGGCAGAGGGTACTGACACACTTGCTGACGGACTTTCAACATTGCAGAGCAAGCTCGGCACATTCGCATCAGGAGTTGGCACACTGCAGAATGGACTTAAGACATATACTGATGGTGTTAGTACATTAAGTGGTGGACTGAATACACTTGGAAACAGCACAGGAGCCCTTGTGTCAGGAGCAGATAAGCTTAATAGTGGAGCAGGCCAGCTTGCAAGTGGAAGTGCAACACTTAAGGATGGACTTAAGGCGTATACAGATGGAGCCAGCATACTCAATGGTGGACTGAATACACTTGGAAACAGTACAGGTGCATTAGTTGATGGAGCAGATAAGCTTAATAGCGGAGCAGGACAACTGGCAAGTGGAAGTGCAACACTTAAGGATGGCTTGAAATCATATACGGATGGAGCAAGTCAGTTAAATACAGGCTTGAACCAGCTTAATGACAACACAGGAAGTCTTGCAACAGGTGTGACCAGCCTTAATGATGGGGCAAAAACGCTTTCGGATGGTATTAATGCTGCAAACAAGGGCGCAGCAGGAGTATCTGCAGGTGCAGCACAGCTAAAGACAAGTATTGATACGGCAAAAACAGGAGCTGATTCTCTTGCAGCAGGAGCAAAGCAGGTTGATGAAGGAGTTGGTCAGTTGACACAATCTTTATCAGATATGCCTGAAACAATCAAAACCAATATAAATAAATCTCTGGAACCACTGAATGAATTAAATGTCGGAACATTATTTAAAACTCTTGGATATATTAATACAGATAAGATTACAGCAGACAATGTATCAGCAGCAGCGGATGCAGCAGTAAACAATGCAAGAGATATAATAGATGCTTTGACTAATATGCAGAATCAGAATCCATCTGCAACTTATAATCAGATACTTGTTGGTCTATCTCAGGGAAAAGGTGCTGTATCAGTATATTCTGCCGTGAACCAAAGTGTAACAGACAGTGCTTCCACAGTGCAAGCTTTAAAGGATGGCTCAGCAAAGGTATCAGATGGTGCGTCATCATTAGATGCTGGTTTAGGACGGTTGTCAGATGGAGCATCTGAGTTGTCAAGCGGAGCTTCTGATTTAGCAAAAGGAACTACACAGCTTGCAACAGGAGCTACAGAGCTTCAGACAGGCACACAAAGTCTTGCAGATAAATTACCAGAGCTGACAAAAGGAATCACCAGCCTTGTAAATGGTTCAAACGAGTTAGTTAAAAACAATGATACACTTAATGTCGGAGCAACAGCACTCAATGCCGGAGCAAGCCAGCTTTCAGCCGGAACACAGTCACTCATGAACTCAGTACCAACTCTTACAAGCGGTATCAAGCAGCTTGTAGACGGTTCAAACACACTTGTAGCAAACAATGCACAGCTCAATAGCGGAGCCTCACAGCTTGCAGATGGAACAAATCAGATAGTTTCAGGTGTTGACCAGCTCACAACAGGTTCTAAGACACTTTCAGAGGGTGCACACACACTTGCAGACGGTATGGTACAGTTCAATGAGGAGGGAATCAACAAGATTCTCGACGCATACAACGGTGACTTAAAGCCATTCACCGACAAGCTTCAGGCAGTAATTGACGCAGGTGAGGAATATCAGACATACTCAGCAATCGCTGATGGACAGACGGGCAGCGTTAAGTTCATATATAAATTAGCTTCAATAGATGCTAAGGCAGATAGCGACAAATAATTAATTAAAGGATGTTTAAACATAAGGGGAGGCAAAAATGGGCTGGATAGAATATCTGTTAATCGTGGCGGGAAGCTCACTGGAGATTTTCGTTGCGATGGAATGTCAGGGATCCCTGATCCAGAAAGTAAATAAGAAACAGCTTACAGCCATTTGCTTCATAGTTGCAGTTTGCCAGTTGTTAGCAATGTACATCGGGTATTTTCTGTCAAGCTTTCTTAACGGGAAATACTCGGTGAAGGATGAAGCACTTTTAGGAGAGGTAATTTCTATCGGAATACTGATAGGACTGGGAATCAGGCTTATAGGAAAGGCTATAAGAAATGAAAGGATTGAGGAGCATTGTCAGGCACAGCTTGACATGAAAAGAGTGTTAAGGATAGCAGGAATCACCGCATTTTATACGGTTCTTGCAGGAATAGCATTCGGCTTTCTTGGTACCGGACTTTTGACCATTATGATAATGGTGGCGCTGCTCACTGTTATCTGTATAGTGGCAGGCATTTACACAGGATATCATTTCGGTTTCGAGCAGAAGACAAAGGTATATATCGTGGGGGCGATACTCTTTTGGGCGGCTGGAATTGATGTGATAGTAAGGCTTGTAAGTGCAACATAATGCATAGGGCTCTGTTCGTAAGGACAGGGCTTTTTTGCTGTCCATTGAAGTATGAAATCCTTTGCTTGCAATGTCAAAGTAAATGCTATAGAATATTTTCATACTTAATAACACGCAAATGAGGAGATTTAAAGTTATGAAACAGAAATTGAGAAACCTTTCGGCACCGGCCAATATAATATTTGCCATTCTTGCAGTTTTTATTTTCATTGCACCCTTGCAGTGGAGCGGAAAAGTTCTGGGACTGATTCCGGGCATGGAAAAGGCGGATGACTATCTGCTGCAGGCTATTGTGGAGACCGTTGTTTTAGTTATTTTTCTTGGCATCACATATTTATTTGGGCTGTGGGATATCTTTAAGGAAAATGTAGCAGGATGGACAAGAAGTTTATACACAGGTGGTTTTTTCATAGTTTATTGTCTGTATGCTGTTGTTTCAGGTATTTATATGTGCTTTTTGAGCGAGCATGGTGATGTGAAGGCATTTTACAACATACTCTTTTTCTTTATCGCGGTCTGCCTTGTAGGGCTCGTTGAGGAGCTGGTGTTCAGAGGCGTAGTGTTCAATCTGCTGCTGAGAGCTTTTCCAAAAACGAAAGGTGGAATCACAGGAGCCGTAGTTTTGGGAGGCGTACTGTTTGGATTGATGCATTTTTCCAATATGGGCGCAGGGGTTAAGTTCAGCAGTTGTCTGATACAGGTTATTTCAGCAGGTCTCATGGGCGTGCTGTTTTGCATGATATACGCGTCTACACGTAATTTCTGGATACTTGCCATTTTCCATACTGTTGTAGATATGGGAGGACTTTTATCATCGGGAATATTTGAGGGAGGAGGAGTGGCCGACAGGATTAATGAGTTTTCGGCAATGAACTGTGTCGCTTTTATCGTGCTCGGTATTCCTATGCTTGTTATGCTGCGTAAATCAAGGCGTATCCGTCTTGAGATGCTCTACAATAATGAGACTATCATAGATGACGAGAGGGAGGGCGCTAAGCTTGCAGTTGTTTCACTGGTGCTTGGTATTTGCAGTATTATTTTCTCGTTTTTTGGATATCTGATGGGACTTGGAATTGTCGGCATGCTTGCTTCCAAAATGTCAAAAAAGGCAAAGCAGTATAACAATACAATAGCAACTGCCGGTATGATTACATCGATAATAGGATTTGTGCTGTCGGTAATCTGCACGATTGGCATGATGGTGCTGTTTGCAAGCGGCATGTACGACAGACTTGTTAATATGTCGATGCTGCAATAATACGAAGCAGACCTTTGAATGTCGCATAAAGTCTACATTCAAGGGTCATTTTTTAAGGAGAAACCATGAATATTTTACTGACAGCAATAAATGCAAAATATATACATTCAAACCTCGCAGTTTACTCACTGCGCGCCTGTGCCGGGGAGTACAGGGATGCTGTGGAGCTTGCGGAATACACGATAAACAATCAAAAGGATTACATTCTTGAGGAGCTTTATAAGAGAAAGCCTGACGTACTTTGTTTTTCATGCTATATATGGAATATTGATTATGTGACTGATATTGCACGCGAGTATAAAAAGCTTTGTCCGTCAGTGCCGATATGGGTTGGAGGCCCTGAGGTGTCTTACGAGGTGGAGGCATTTTTGCGGGAAAATCCATACATAGACGGTGTGATGATTGGCGAGGGAGAGGATACCTTTAGAGAGCTGTGCGGTTACTATGCGCATAAAAGAAAGCTGAGTGATATTGCAGGTATTGCTTTCAGAAAACACAGCACAGGTAATAGTACAAGTGTGAACAACATAGGAGGCAATAAAGCCGGTGAAATAGTATTCACAAGTCCACGCCCAATCAAAAACATGAGTGAAATCCCATTCTGCTATGATACTCTCGATGATTTTTCAAACCGCATCATCTACTACGAGAGCAGCAGGGGATGCCCGTTTTCCTGTAGC
>ENA-OPVG01001594-OPVG01001594.1-human-gut-metagenome-genome-assembly--contig:-NODE-1594-length-15729-cov-4.869912_pt1 | contig 15729 bp, 9 predicted proteins | sample MGYA00241093_ERZ501975 | MGnify/ENA primary metagenome ERZ501975 (study PRJEB25962, sample SAMEA2042993) | human gut metagenome | biome: human gut; feature: human-associated habitat; material: faeces... | reverse complement strand
CGGATAACCAGAAATGCGGAAATACACTGGGAAATCACGGTTGCCAGCGCGACACCCGCTACGTCCATCTGGAGCTGGGTAACAAAGAATATGTTCAGTGCTGCATTGATAACTCCTGCCACGGTCAGGAAATACAGCGGACGTTTCGTATCGCCGATCGCGCGCAGGATCGCACTTCCGAAGTTATACACCATCGTTGCCGGCATACCGGCAAAATAAATCCGCATGTAGATCGTCGATTTATCAATGACATCGTCCGGCGTCCCCATCAGTTCCAGCCAGAAACGTGAGGTAAACAAACCCAAAAAGACCAGAAACAGCCCGCTCATCAGGCTGACCGTGATCGCCGTATGGATTGTCTCGCTCATGTCGCGGTCATTCTTCGCGCCATAATAGCGTGCCACCAGAACGTTCGCACCGATCGACAGACCGATAAAGACGTTAATGAGAAGATTAATAAGGGAACTGGTCGAGCCGACTGCAGCCAGAGGCTGCCTGCAAAACGCCCCACCACGATCACATCTGCCGCATTGAAAAGAAGCTGAAGCACACCGGAAAGCATCAGCGGAATGGAGTATGTAAGTACCTTTCCGAGAATCGGACCATTGCACATATCCATTTCATAGGATTTCGCCATGTTTTTCATCCTTTCGTATCTTAAAAATAAAAGTCCTTTCATTTTTCGAAGGCTGGTCAGTTGATACTATTCTACCCCCTTTCCATGCGCTTTTCAAGCGTTCTTTTAATCGTTGACTTTTTCCCGGCGCGTTTTATAATAAGGGTAGATAATTTACGGCGTAAACTGTCTGGCATCTTCACAGTTACAGCCACTTTACTTATAAGGAGGACATCATGATGAACACACAGCGACTTGAGAAAGTTTTAAAGAAAATGGAAACAGAGGGACTCGAGCAGATGATTATTTCCGATCCTTATGCGATCTATTATCTGACGGGTCGTTTTATTGATCCGGGTGAACGTCTGCTGGCGCTTTACATTAACCAGTCCGGCAAGAATAAGATCTTTATCAATAACCTCTTTACCGTTCCGGAAGATCTGGGCGTAGAGAAATTCCGCTTCTCGGATACAGACGATTACCTGACTCCTCTGTGCGACTGTGTTGAGGCAGGCAAACCGCTCGGTATTGATAAAACATTTGCTGCCCGTTTCCTGATTCCGGTCATCGATCATTCGGGCGCTTCCTCCTACAAGGTCAGCTCCATCTGCATCGATGAGGTCCGTGCATGCAAGGATGATGAAGAACGCGAAAAAATGCGTGCGGTTTCCGCAATCAACGACAAGGCGATGGCACAGTTTCGCGGTCTGATCCATGAGGGCGTAACCGAGGAAGAGATTGCTTCCAAGATGTTAGATATTTACAAGAGTCTCGGTGCAGACGGTTATTCCTTTGAGCCGCTGGTTGGCTTCGGTGCAAACTGTGCGCTTGGACATCACAGTCCGGACAATACTGTTCTGAAAGAGGGCGACACCGTCCTGTTTGATGTTGGATGCAGGAAGGATGGCTATTGTGCCGATATGACACGTACTTTCTTCTATAAAAAAGTACCGTCTGAGAAGCACCGCGCTATTTATGAGACCGTCCGCCGCGCAAATGCTGCCGCAGAAGCAATTCTGAAACCGGGCGTTCCGCTCTGCGAAGTCGATAAAGCTGCCCGCCAGATCATCGAGGATGCCGGATATGGTCCGAACTTTACCCATCGGCTGGGACATTTCATCGGTCTAGAAGTACATGAGTACGGCGATGTTTCTTCTGCGAACACCAAGGTCGCTGAGGTTGGCAATATCTTCTCCATCGAACCAGGTATTTATGTAGAAGGCGAAGTTGGCGTGAGAATCGAGGATCTGGTGCTGATTACTGAGGATGGATGCGAGATTCTAAACTCCTTCAGCAAGGAGCTGGATATTGTAGAGTAATCACATCGCATCATTTATAACACGATTATAAAAAAGAAACTGTTACAGATGGTATTTCTGGTAATTCCGATTACAAATCACGAATCATCCAGAAAGCCAGCATCTGTAGACAGTTTCTTTTTAGTTTTCTTTAAAAGCTAATTATAATTTTCATTTATAAAAAGGCGTTTTTACGCGTTCAGCTTCTCCGTCATCATTTCATTCACTTTACCCGGATTTGCCTTGCCCTTCATCGCTTTCATCACCTGACCGACCAGGAAACCAAGTACCTTTCTCTTTCCGCTCTTGTACTCTTCCACCGTCTTCGGGTTTGCGGCGAGCACATCGGAAACTGCCTGTTCCAGAGCACTGTCGTCATTGACCATGCCAAGTCCGTGTGCATCGACATAGGCGGACGGATCGACATCTTGCTCGAAAACAGCTGTAAATACTTCTTTTGCCGTGTTGTTATTGATCGTTCCGGCATCGACCAGATCGATGAGCTGTGCCAGATGCATCGGGGAGAACCACAGGCTTTCAGCGTCCTGTCCTTTTTCCTTGAGCAGGCGGCTTGCCTCGCCGATTAGCCAGTTTGCCGCTTTCTTCGGTTTCTGGCAGATGATAGTGGTCTTTTCAAACATATCCGCCATCTTCTTAGACTCAGTCAGAATGCGGCTGTCATATTCAGACAGACCATATTCACTCTGGTAACGTGCCATTTTTTCCGGCTGCAATTCCGGCAGGGCGGCGCGGACGGATTCCAGCCATTCATCGCTGATGCAGACCGGCGGAAGATCCGGATCCGGGAAATAACGGTAATCTTTCGCATCTTCTTTAGAACGCATCGCATAGGAGTATTCCTTGTTGTCATCCCAGCGTCTCGTCTCCTGGATGACCTTCCTGCCCTCTTCCAGCAGCTCAATCTGGCGGGCGCGCTCGCCGTCGATCGCACGGGCAATCGCCTTGAAAGAGTTCAGGTTCTTCATCTCGGTTCTCGTACCAAATGTCTCACTTCCCACCTCACGGACCGATAAGTTGACATCGGCACGCATCGAACCTTCCTGTAACTTACAATCGGATGCGCCCAGATACTGTACCAGCAGGCGCAGGCGTTCAAGGTAGGCAATAACCTCATCAGCACTCCGCATATCCGGCTCAGAAACGATCTCGATCAACGGCACACCGCTTCGGTTGTAATCAACCAGCGAGCAGTCTTCCCACTCGTCGTGGATCAGCTTTCCGGCATCTTCCTCCATATGAATTTCATGAATACGAATTTTCTTTTCACCGGCATGCGTGTCGATCGGGATATAGCCGTCGTGGCAGATCGGGAGATACAGTTGGGAAATCTGGTAGTTCTGCGGGTTGTCCGGGTAAAAATAGTTTTTCCGGTCAAATTTACAGAACTGGTTGATACCGCAGTTTGCCGCCAGACCGACAGACATCGCGTATTCAACAACTTTCTTATTTAAAACCGGCAGGGAACCCGGCATACCGGTACAAACCGGGCAGGTATGAGTATTTGGTTTTGCTCCAAATTCGGTGGAGCAGCCGCAGAAAATCTTGGTTTTCGTCGCCAGCTCTACGTGTACCTCCAAGCCGATGACTGTCTCATATTCTTTCTTCATCTTATCTGCCCTCCTTGTCTGTCATAACCGGAAGCTTCCATGCACCTCTCGCCTTTTCGTATGCAGATGCCGCGCCAAACAGCTTTTTTTCCTGGAAGCAGTCTGCGATCATCTGAAGCCCGATCGGAAGTCCCTTTGAATCCAGCCCGCACGGAACTGAAATGCCCGGAAGACCTGCCAGGTTGACCGAAACAGTATAAATATCGCCCAGATACATCTTCATCGGATCGGAAAGGCTGTCGCCCAGCAGCGGTGCCGTGGACGGCGCTGCCGGTCCCAGAATGACATCGTATTTCTCAAACGCCTTGTCAAATGCCTGTTTAATCAATGCTTTTGTGCGGAGTGCTTTCAGATAATATGCATCGTAGTAGCCGGAACTCAAAACGAACGAACCGAGCATGATACGGCGTTTTACCTCTGGTCCAAAGCCCTCGGAACGGCTCTTTTTATACATTTCATGTAAATCTTCATATTCCGGTGTGCGGTAACCGTACTTCACACCGTCAAACCGGGACAGGTTGGAGCTTGCCTCCGCCGATGCAATGACGTAATATGCTGGAATCGCATACTCAACCATGCCTAAATCAAAAAATTCTACTTCTGCCCCTCGTTCTTTTAACGCATCAGCTGCCGCCAGAACAGCTTTTTTTACATCTTCATCGAGTCCTTCGCCCAGATAATCGGACGGGATTCCAATCTTCATCCCTTTTACCTCTCCGGTCAGGGCAGCGGTAAAATTGTACGCCTCCCGCTTGACAGAGGTGCTGTCCTTTTTATCATAGGAAGCGATCGTTTCCAGAATTGCCGCGCAGTCTGCGGTATCTTTCGCAATCGGTCCAATCTGATCCAGCGAGGAACCGTAGGCGATCAGACCATACCGGGAAACCGTTCCATAGGTCGGTTTGATGCCGGTCACGCCGCAGAAGGAACTCGGCTGACGGATGGAACCGCCGGTATCTGATCCAAGTGCAAAGACACATTCCTCTGCCGCAACCGCTGCACAGGAACCACCCGAAGAACCGCCAGGCACATGCTCTGTGTTCCATGGATTTTTTGTCTCACCGTAAGCGGACGTCTCTGTCGTGCTTCCCATGGCAAACTCATCCATGTTGGTCTTTCCTAAAATAACTGCCCCTGCTTTTTCCAGATTTAAAACTGCCTCCGCCGTGTAGGTCGGAATAAAGTTATATAAAATCTTAGAAGAACAGGTGGTAAGCAGATCTTTCGTACACATATTGTCTTTGATGGCAACCGGTACACCTGCAAGCGGCCCCGTCAGTGTGCCGTCATCAATCTGTTTCTGTACTTCCTTTGCGCGTTTCAGTGCTCCCTCTCTATCTACTGTCACAAAGCTGTTTACGAGTTTTTCTTTTTTCTCAATCGCGTCAAGCGCCGCCGTAACAGCTTCCTCTACTGAGATTTCTTTTGCTTTTATTCTTTTGCCGAGTTCCACGGCAGTCAAACTCATAATATTCATATAAATCTCCATTCCTGCTCCTGCTTTTTATCCGAACATTTTCTTTGCCTGCTGCACAAAATGTTCTTTGAGCAATCTGATTAATCTCCAATTGTCTTTGGCACTTTAAATCCACCGTCTTTCTGTGCCGGTGCATTCGAAAGCGTCTCTTTGCTGCCGTCTCCGTTTGTCACTACATCTTCCCGGAATACATTGTTTACCGGGAACACATGTGACATCGGCTCCACTCCTGTGGTGTCAAGTTCATTTAATTTATCAATATAGTTGAGCATTTCTTCCATATCTTTCTTTGCATGCTCTTTCTCTTCCTCATTCAGCTCTAATTTTGCAAGGATTCCGACATACTCGATCGTCTCGTCTGAAATTTCGTTTTTGCGTCCGGTCTTAACTGCCGGAATTTCTTCCTCTTCCTCGATTCCCGGTTCTTCAGCTTCTTCCGGTTCTTCTACGATCACAGGTCCAACCACCAGACCATAATAAGCAACATCCCCGGCTCCGGAATTGTTCCACTCAGCCTGAATCGCTGTTCCTTCATATTTAAAGCCACACTTTTCCATCACTTTCGCAGAGTATGGATTTCTGGTATCACATCTCGCCTGGATCCTGCGTGCGCCGACTTCATTGGTCAGGTATTCCACAACGGCTGAAAGCGCCTCGGACATGATTCCCTTATGCCAGTAATCGCAGCTTAAACAATAGCCGACTTCCATGGACTGTACTTTTTCATTGACCATCACCACACCGATGCTGCCGATTGCCTCACCGATCTCTTTTAATTCGATACACCATTCATATTTTTCCGGTTTCTCATAGGCGGCAATCCAGCCTTTCAAAATACCTTTTGTCTCCTCTTCGCTCTCGTGTGCCGGCCACAGCAGATATCTTGTCACTTCCGGGTCAGATGCCCAGTTGCGGTACATCGGCTCTGCATCGGAAAGTGTAAATTTTCTTAAAACAAGACGTCTTGTCTCGATTGTTTTTGTTCCCAAATGTTTCACGGCTGTTCTCCTTTTTCATTCATATGATGTCTGTTTGCAAAACTCCATTTTACATTCAAAATATTTTGGATTTACGGCTCTAATCTGCTTAAATCACGCGGGAACAGCGTCGTCTCACGGACGTTGTCCTCACCGACTAATTTCATGGTCAGACGCTCTAAACCGATTCCAAGTCCACCATGTGGCGGCATGCCATGTTTGAATACGGATAAATACTGTTCCATTCCCTCAGACTCCATACCACGCTTTTCGATTTTTTCCATCAGTTTGTTGTAATCGTGGATACGCTGTCCACCGGTCGTGATCTCAAGTCCCTGATATAAGAGGTCAAAACTTAAGGTATAAGTCGGATCTGCCGGATCGTCCATCGCGTAAAACGGACGTTTCTTGGATGGATAATGTGTAACAAATACGAAATCCGCATCATACTCTTCTTTGAAATACTGTCCGATGAGTGCTTCCTCCTCCGGCTCAAGATCGTATGGATTTCTGATCTGGCGGTGATATTTTTCTGCCACTTTTTCTTTTGCTTCATCGAAACGCACGGTCGGAATTTTGTCGACGTTCGGCAGTGTGACGCCTAATAACCGAAGTTCCTCTGCATAATCTTTTTTGAGCAGTGCGATCATATACTGCAAAAATCCGGTCTCCATCGCCATGATATCTTCAAATCCATCAATATATCCCATCTCAAAATCAAGGCTGGTGTACTCGTTCAAGTGACGTTTGGTATTATGTTTTTCTGCACGGAATACCGGCGCCGTCTCAAATACCCGGTCAAATACGCCGACCATCATCTGTTTGTAAAACTGAGGACTCTGCTGTAAAACTGCCGGTCTGTGAAAATATTCCAACCGGAACAGGTTTGCCCCGCCCTCTGCACTTTTTGCACCGATCTTTGGTGTATGGATCTCTGTAAACCCCTGACTGTATAAGAAATCACGAAATCCCCGTACCACACCTTCCTGAATACGGAATTTTGCACGCTCCCTGACATTTCGAAGGGCGATCGCACGGTTGTTTAAATTCGCCTCCAAGGAGGTATTTAATTTCCATTTTGAGATTGCAAGCGGCATCGGTGCAGCCGGTTCGGACAATACCTTGATTTTATCCAGACGGATCTCAAATCCGTGTGGTGCACGTTCCTCCGGTTTTACGGTTCCCTCCACCTCAATCGTTGCTGCCTCTTTTAAATCTTTTAAGTCAAACTGTGTTTTTCCTTCTTCGTAAACACACTGGAGCAGTCCTTCTCTCTTTCTTAAGACGATAAATGCAACTTCACCCATATCACGGATGGTATGCACTGCTCCGTTTACTTTTACACTTTTTCCCTCATAGCTGCCGGTCAGTAAATCACCGACCTCTAAGGTTTCCTTTTTGTTTACACCTGTCATGAATTCCATATTCTGTACACTCCTTTAGATATGATAAGGTGCGGGACGGGAACCTTTTTGAAAAACAAAACTCTGTCTTTCAGATTTTCAACAAATAATAGAATGCACGCTCCGCGAACATTCTATTATCATGAATACAAAAAACCCCGGAAAAGCATATGCTTTTCCGGGGCGAAATCTCTTAGTATCCCGCGGTACCACCCGCATTGAAAAATGATGTCGTTCTCATCATCTTTCCGCTCTCTGTGCTTAACGCGCACCCACGTACTGACCTACTTTCGATCCGCTGCCGCTGTTTTTAAGATCAACCGCTCGTGCAAATTCCTGTTCAATCAGTCTGCTCCAGAGTGTTCCCTTGACCTTCTCTTTCAAACAGCGCTCTCAGTCGGTGACGCTGTATTCCTGTCGACGTCTGAAGATCAGAGTCTCTTTCATCGCTTTACTGTTTTAACGTTGTAACATTTATACCACATAGATTTCTTCTTTGCAATATTTTTTTGCAACTTTTTTTGTTTTATGCTGCATTTTTATTGATGCACCAACATTATTTTACAGTAATTTTGCAGGTTGCTTTCTTTCCACTTGCAGTTTTTACAGTAATCGTGGCTGTTCCTTTTTTCAGCGCCTTTACTTTACCATTCTTATCAACTGTTGCCACTTTTTTGTTGGAACTCGTCCAGGTAAGTTTATCTGTTGAGGAAGAAGGTGTCATAGTCGCTTTTAAGGTCAGAGTCCTGCCCTTTGCAACAGTCGCCTTGGTTTTGTTTAATTTTACCTTGGTTGCCGGTACTTTTACCGTCACTTTACAGGTTGCTTTCTTTCCACCTGATGTCTTTGCGGTAATCGTTACAGTACCTTTCTTTACAGCCGTTACAACACCATTTTTATCGACTGTAGCTACTTTCTTGTTAGAACTGCTCCATGTCACTTTGTCCGTTGCATTCTTATCAAGAGTAGCTTTCAGCTGTTTTGTTGCATTTTGCTTTAATGTCAGTTTCTTTGCACTCAGTTTAATACCTGCTGACTTCTTATTACTCTTTACAACGGTCACTTTACAGGTTGCTTTCTTTCCACTTGTTGTTTTAACTGTAATCGTAGCTGTTCCTGTTTTGACTCCTTTGATCTTACCGCTCTTTGTTACTGTCACTACCTTTTTGTTTGATGTAGACCATGTAAGTTTATCTGTCGCTGTCTTCGGAAATACAGATGCTGTCAGTTTTACGGAACTTCCCTTTTTGATACTCATCGCCGGTGTCAGATATACTTTGGTTGCCGGATCTGTAACCGTGATCTTACAGGTTGCCTTTAAACCATTCTTTGTGGTAGCTGTAATTGTAGCGGTTCCTGCTTTCTTTGCAGTTACTTTTCCGTTTGCATCTACTTTTACAACAGAGGATTTGGAAGATTTCCATTTCACGGCTTTATCCGTACAATCCTTCGGAGTGACTGTTGCCTTTAAGGTATATGTTTTTCCTTTTTTCAGGCTGAGTTTTGTCTTGTTTAATTTGATCTTCGCTGCCTGTACCTGATCTCCTACAGTTACTTTACATTCTGATGTAAACAGTCCGTCTTTTGTTGTCACGGTAATTGTTGCAGTTCCTTTGGCATTTGCAGTTACATTACCATCTTTGTCAACTGAAGCAACTGTTTTGTCAGAAGTCTTGTATTTTACTGCTGTGTTTGTTGCATTCTGCGGTGCTACTACTACATTTTTAGAAATGTTTGCTGTTTTACCTTTCTGTAAGGTGATCTCTGTCTTTTTCAGTGAAACTCCTGTTACTTTGACTGCACGTTCTTCTGCCTTAATCTTATATGCAGGATCAAAACCAGGTTTTAAGTTTTCTTCATCCACAGAAACCTGTTTTACATGACCCTTGTCTGTTAAGATCACACCATTGTATGCCGGAACAGTTACCGTCACGCTGCCTCCTGCAGCACTGTAACTATTACCTGCGATCACATCTGCAAGTTCTGCTGCATTAATTCCAAGTTCTGCAACATTTACTGTCACAGACTTGTCTGCTGCACTGTTGTTCATCAAAACAAGCATGATATCCGAATCATCACTTCTGACATAGCCTAAAATTTCTTTATCTGTGCCATATACCGGCTCTACGGAGCCTGTTCTCAATGCACTGTAACTGCTTCTTATTGCAGCAAGTTTTGCATACCATTTTACCAGATTCTCATTTCCTTCGCCCCAGATCATCGCACGGCGGTCATCTGGATCATCTGCACCTACCATACCAAGCTCATCACCATAGTAGATCGTCGGTGCACCTGCATAGGTAAACTGCATTAACGCAACTAAATACTGTTTCTGTTTTGCTGCATCTGAAGTATTCTCGTAAGTCGGGAATGCCTCTGCAATTTCTTTCTGTTTTCTATCGTCATCAATACCATCTAAGTAAGATAACAAACGTGTTGTATCATGAGAGTCAACAAGGTTCATCATTGCATAAAATGCTTCTTTCGGATAACGCTCTCTCAAACGCTCTAAAGTATTTAATGCATCTGCGGAATTCCCGCCCTTTGCATAAGCGATCGCTGCTCCACGGAACATATAGTTCATAACGGAATCATACATGTCACCCATCAGATATTTGACTGCATCCGTCCAGATCTCTCCAATGATCACATTGTCACTGTCAAGTGCCTTTACGGATTTACGGAAATGCTGCCAGGTCTCATCGGATACCTCGTTTGCAACATCCAGTCTCCATCCGTCCATTCCTTTTGACAGCCAGTACTGTGTTACACTGTTATCTGCGGTCTTACTTGTCTCATTTTTTCCGATTACTTCTTCTGCCCAGGTACCGGTCTGATATTCGGAACCGTTCGTTGCCTTGATGATCGGCATGGAGTCATAACCCCACCATCCATCATAACCATATACTGGTTTTCCGGCACGAAGTCCTACGGAATCACATACTTCATCGTCATTGTCATCTTTTAAAGTTGTATCGGAAAATACATCAAACCATTCTGTATAGTCATAGTTTGTAATTCCATACTCTGCCGTAAAATATTCTTTTGCCTGTTTTTCTGCTTCCTCTTTGGAAATCTTTTTCTCGCTCATGGCATCGTATACATATGCCCAGTAAGGATAAGCTCCGATCGTATCGGTTCCATCTTCCAGATACTCATAGTAACGGTCAAAATAAACAGAATCATCCGATACATGATTGAATACACCATCCAATACAACATGCATATTATTCGCTTCTGCTACGCTGACCAGTTCCTCAAAATCTCCAAGTGTTCCAAGGATCGGATCAATATTTTTATAGTCGCTTGTATCATATCTGTGGCTGGAAATAGATTCAAATACCGGATTTAAGTAGATCACGGTAACACCAAGTGCTTTTAAGTAATCGATCCGTTTGGTGATTCCTTTTAAGTCTCCACCATAAATCTCATTGCTCCAGTTTCCATCTCCCTTGTATGCATAAGTTGGATATGTATCCGGATGTAATGTGACCTGCTCCGGATTCTCCGGCAAAATATACCAGTCATTCATATATTCATACTGCATCGAACCTCTTGCATCCGAAGTGATGGTATCGTTTGTCACATCGCCATTATAGAAACGATCTGGGAAGATCTGGTAGATCACTGCATTTTTCATCCAGTCCGGTGTCTCATAACCTGACTGATATACAATCTGATCATATGGTAAAAGATTTAACAAATTGGCTGCCACACCGGTTCCATAAAATCCGTCATCATCGCCATACATTACCACTGCAGTTTCATTGTATACTGCAAAGAAATACTGATATTCTCCAAGTCTGTCATACCTTGTGGTAACAGACCATCTCTGTTTTCCCTCTTCCGCACCCTCTGCTTTTTTCATGGAAAGTGTTTTCTTTTCCACACCTTTTACGACCAGTTTGACTGCAGTAACATCATCTCCGGTATCGATGGAGTAGGTAACTTCCTCTCCGGTTGCCACCGCACCGTATACTGATTTGTAAGCTGTATCCTTAGAATCAAATACAAGTTTGTTTGTTGCAACTTCTTTGTCAGAAGCATTCGAATAATAAATGCCTGATTCCGGATCATAATAGAATGTAACATCCTTTGTGGTATCTACCGTATATGGATCCATTTCAACAGTCTCATCCTCTGATACGATCTTCGTATCGGAATAAGTACCAGCTTCCATGTTTGCCACAGTTGCGCTGTAAATTCCGGTCAATCTGCTGTCAGAAAATCTTGTATCTGCCAGAATTCCTGTTCCCTGCAATAACAGGCTTGCCCCAAATTTATAATCAGTACTGCATTTTGAATAATGGCTGAAGTCCGAATAATAAATCGTAACATCCTGAGGTTCTGTCACGGTAACTGCAATGTTAGATCCGCTTATAACACCGCCTGCCCCATAGTTTTCGCTCCAGTTACCCATCGCAATCTTGTACTCGTAATTTGCCGCCGGAACATTTTTAAATGTATAGGAATATAACCCCTCTCCCATGTATGTCATTATATTTGATGCTGCATCCCAGCTTTTTCCAGGAAATGTACCCGGTACACAGACCATTCTGCCGGTAAATTTATCTCTGGTATAAGAAAGATAAGTATCTTTTCCAACTGTAACACCAGCGGATGTTTCAATGTCTTTTTTTACACCATCTACTTCGATGTAATATACGATGTCCAATGCATCATCTCCAAGGAAAATCGCATCCGTGGTATATGCATTTGCAACACTTTTATCTGCTGTCATGGTAACCGTCTTTAATGCAGAAATTCCTTTTTCCTCCACCTCTGATTTTTTACCATAAACAACCTTTACTTTATCTTTTACATTTTCTGCAACAGCCGTGAATGTGGTAGTTCCATCTGCATTGTCGACTGCCTGGTCCGATACCTCTTTTGTGGAAGCAAGTGTAATTGTTCCATCTTTATCCATGTACCAGTTCCAGGTGCCGTCTTTCTGGATATAATATACATCGGTTGGCGTTTCTGCTACAAATTTATCCAACAGTTTGTCGTAAGTATTGTCACCTGTTTTTGTATCATCCGCATTATCTGCATCTACAAACTGAAAGCCTCCGAATGTTCCTTTGACAGTGAGTTTGTAAAATCCATTCTCTTCTGCTGTGAAAAGATCTCCTTTAACACCCCAGCCGGTGATCGTTTCCTGACCTTTTGTATCAGTGATAGTCAATTTGTCATTCCAGTGCTGCATTGCCGGCTTTGACCATTTCGTTTCCGGTTTGATATGCATGGTAAGGTAAACAAGTTCCGGCTCTTTTAAGGCTTCTGTGCCTGCTGCATCTAAATACCAGCCCCAGTTACCGTCTTTGCAGATGTAATAGAGATCTGTCGGAGTGTCACCAGTATATGATTTCATAGTGCTGACAAATCCCTGTCCTGCTGTGTTCTTTGACGGATCTGCATAATCTAAAAACTGGAATCCCGTAAAATTACCGTTTAATGTTACACTGTAAAATTTTCCGTCTTTATCCGCTGTCAGAAGCTGTCCTACTGCGTCTTCCCAACCTGTAATCTCCTGGTTTTTTTCCGTTGCACCAGATACGATTGTGTTATCATCTCCCCAGAACTGAAGTGCAGGCGTTTTGTACTTTGCAGAACTGTTATCCATGTGCAGTGTCAGGTTCATTGTTCCTTCCACAGCTTTCACTTCCTGCTCTGTTTCCGTTTCTTCTGTTTCCTCGGATAATTCAGTCTCATCTTCCGTTGTTTCTGTTACAGGTGCCTCTGTTTCTGCATCTTGGGTCTCTGCTTCTGTTACTGCTGCTTCCGCATCCTCTGTTTCTGCATCTTCGTTCTCTGCTTCTGCATCTTGGGTCTCTGTTTCCGGCTCTTTCGTTTCCTGACTCTGACTTGTACCAGTTTCTTCTTGTACCGCGGTATCTGCTTTCGTCTCTGTTTCCCCGGTTTTTTCTGTCACAGCATTTTTTGTTTCTTCCATACGATCTGCATCGCTGGATTCTTCATGTACCGTTTCTTCTGTCCCCGTTTCAAGCTCCGCCGCCGCTGCAGATATGGCTCCCGGCGTCTCTGGTAACGTTACCAGCATACCTAAAATTAAAAGCCAGCTAAGTGATTTCTTAGCGGCCTTCTGTAAAATCTTTTTGTTTCTCATTTTTCAAAGTCCCCCATTTTCGATTTTCGATCATACCCCAGTTTGCCGGATAAGATCATTAACCGGTCTTATACATGTCCCTCTCCCCCTCTTTCAAATTTTCGTATTTTTTCGTACTTCTATATCTTATATTTATTCGTTGATTTATACAAGTTGTTTTCGTATTTTAATTCTATTTTCGTCTGTTTGACCAATTTTGCAAATTGATTTTTATGAATTATTCGGGTATTGACTTTGGGCGAAAATATGCGAAAATATTTTTCTGTTACTTTTGGGCAATAAAAAAACAGTGTCTCCTGTTCTGACCGATTCCACCCTTTCATTGTCAGATTTTGGTCTGACTGACTTTCGTGGCAGATACGGACATATATCATCGACACTGTCTTTCTCAATATTTTTTTATCAGATCTGCCCTGTTTCTTTCAAGTATGCGAGCAGTCCCTCACAACCGGAAACAACATCCCGGTAGGTCTCGTCAAACCTGCCGGAATACCATGGATCTGAAATGGATTTTCCTTTTCTTTTGGGATCTGTAGCAAAGTCCAAAAGAAGTTTTATCTTGCCATCGACATCCGGTCCCGTGATGCGTATGGTGTTTTTGATGTTGTTTGCATCTGCACAGAGCAGATAGTCATAATACCCGTAATCTTCTTTTGTTACCTGCCGTGCACGTTTTTTTGAAAAATTTGTGTATGCTGTTTTCCCGATCCCATGCTTCCTCAGCTCTGCCTGCGCCGGCGGGTAGATCGGATTGCCGGTGCCGTTCCAGATTTCTTCGCTGCTGGTGGCAGCGGAAGCGATCTCGAAGTGGGAAGTGAGGTTTTGTTTTTCCACCAGATCCTTTAGGAGGTACTCGGACATGGGGGAGCGGCAGATGTTGCCGTGGCAGACAAAAAGCACTTTAATTTTATCTTGCATATCTTCGTTTTTCCTTGTATATCCTTATTTTTCCTAGGTTTTATCGCACTTTCACGACATCTAACCCAATGGTCTTATCCTAGCATAAAATCGCATATTTTACCATATCTCAGTAAGTAAAATGAGTACAAATCTAGGTATAAACCCGATTCGTACTCATCAGTACTTTTTCCCTATGCCCTTTATTTCCTTACTTGGCACACTTTTTCATTTCTTTTTCTATCCTTTCAAGCCTCTCCATTTCTCTCTGTGCATCTTCCAACTTAAGGTGTGTATACACATTTGAGGTAACACTTATATCTGTATGTCCCATTAAATATTTCAATGTTTCTACAGATATTCCTCGCTTTGCCGCATTCGTACAAAATGTATGACGGCACACATGTGGTGTTATCTTTGGAAGTTGCACTCGATAAATTCTATTGTACTTCTCAACCACATGCTGAAAGCGTTTTTCCCATTGATAAGGCATCATTGGTTTTCCACGCTTATCCAAGAACAGAAAACCTGTACAACCATCTATCATTTCCTCGACTTTAGGTTTCTTTCTATTCTGTACTACCCTCTTGAATGCTGCATAAACTTCATCCGACATTGGCAATACTCGTGTCCCAGCTTCAGTTTTTGTTTTTTCTATGTACTTTCCCCTACTGCCAACATACTGTAATTGATGGTTCACGTTGATTGTTCTTTTCTCCAAGTCTATATCCTTTAACGTAAGTCCGCAAAACTCGCCTATTCTCAAGCCTGTTCTAAATAATATAAACATCCCATCGTAGCACTCACTGAAATATTCATCCTGTTGAACAAACCTTAAAAACTCCTTTTCCTGTTTTGATGTTACTGCATCTCTTTTTACTGAATCATCAATTAGAAAATTATGCAGTTCAAAATCAAAAGGATTTTTTCTGATTAGGTCTGCCTCATAAGCCATCTGAAAAGCTGGTCTTACTACTCCACGTATTGTATGGATACTGCTATAGCTCTTTCCATCCTTCGACTGTAATTTTATTAACCAAGCCTTTGCATCTATCGTGTTGATATGATTAATCTTCTGACTTCCAAAGCTGTCTCTTTTTAATACATTAACCACTGTTTTATATCCAGCGGCTGTGGTAGGTCTGACATTGCGCTTTTGCACCAAATATTTCTCTACCAGTTCTAATACTGTCATATCTCCACCGGATAACGAAATACCATTTGCCAAGTCACGCTCTAGCAATTTTTCCTTTTGGATAGGTTACAATTAACTGGACAGATTTTTTAAGGTCATATAATCTATAAT
>ENA-OPVG01001582-OPVG01001582.1-human-gut-metagenome-genome-assembly--contig:-NODE-1582-length-15849-cov-3.360960_pt1 | contig 15849 bp, 8 predicted proteins | sample MGYA00241093_ERZ501975 | MGnify/ENA primary metagenome ERZ501975 (study PRJEB25962, sample SAMEA2042993) | human gut metagenome | biome: human gut; feature: human-associated habitat; material: faeces... | reverse complement strand
TAAAATTTTCAATGTTCTTTCAATTTAGCCTTGACTTTTTATTTGCAGGCTATATTGTTAATGTTATAAACTGCCTTCCTTCGCCATGTAAGTGCCATTAACACTCTCGGACTACTATGAAGGCTCCGTTACCATATCGAATATTCATAAGCCTACACTTAATAGCTTATTTTTAAGCGTTTCGACTTAGGTAATCCCCGTTTAGCATCATACTAACGATTTGGCTTGTTAGGTTGTCGGATACGACTTCCATCCTTTTATGCTTATTGCATATACGTCTCAGCCTATCTTTGCTTACGCTCCTGAACAGCGGAACATAAGTGCTGAGATATGGCGAATAATAATTACCTTACGCCATAGTCCCGACATTGACCGTTTGGACTATCGTTCAACCAGTATGGGCTTTATCCTCATACCTAACTTTTCATCTCCCCATTCAGTCGCAGCTTGGTAATTAGCTGACTTATGGCTTTACCGACGTGCTATTTTCCCTGATATTTAGTTTCCCTCACAGGTAAATCGGTTGATGATAGGACTGTAAGATACTATCCTAATACCTTGCCAAAGGTATATTTATTATGATGCCTTTACGGGCGCACGTTCCAAGTCAGATGGTTTCCAACCAATATCCAGATGATGCAGGGCAATCAAACGATCCTGCACATTGGTTCCTGCACCCATCTTTGCTGTTGAGCCAATCAAAAAACGAACCTGTCCGGATTTCACTTTCCCAAACAGCTCCGTCTTTTTTGCTTCTGTATTTGCATCATGAATAAACGCAATCTCTTTTTCCGGTACACCTTTCTCTATCAGTTTCTGCTTCAAGTCATCATAAACATTAAAACTGCCATCGCCTTTCGGTGTACTCAAATCACAGAAAATCAACTGTGCGGATTTCTGTGCTGCTGTATCTTTCCATATTTCATAGCTTTTCTCTGCACAAACTGATATTTTACTTTCTGGATTATCTGGCAATAATTCATTCACCAAACGCTGATCCAATGCTAACTTCCTTCCGTCATTGGTGATTTTCAGCATATTATCTACGCTTGAATCCACACCGCCGCCACGCACCTGCTCGGCTCTCTCTGCAAGGGAAGCAACCATCTCCTTCTGCATTTCCGATGGCTTTACTGCAATGTTATGGTACTTTGCTTCCGGTACTGGCAGGTTCAACATATCTGCTGTTTTAATGTCCGCAATCTCCTTGAACATCGCCATTAGTTCCGGCAAGTTATAGAATTTTGCGAACCTTGTCTTTGCTCTGTATCCTGTTCCTTCCGGTGTAAGTTCCACTGCCGTAATGGTTTCTCCGAAAGTGGAAGCCCAGGCATCAAAGTGCTGCAACCCATTTTTCACAAGCGTGTTGTACTGCAAATATCGCTGTATCGTATAGAGTTCCACCATACTGTTTGAGATAGGTGTACCCGTTGCAAATACGGTTCCTCGTCCTCCGGTAATCTCGTCAAGGTAACGACACTTCATAAAGAGGTCGGAAGATTTCTGTGCTTCCGTCTGTGCGATACCGCCCACATTACGCATTTTTGTATAAAGATAAAGGTTCTTGTAATAATGGCTTTCATCAACAAAAAGTCTGTCTACACCAAGTTCCTCAAAGGTTACAACATCATCTTTTTTCGTCTGGTCATTGAGTTTATCAAGTTTCTGCCTGATAGATTTCTTTGACTTTTCAAGCTGCTTTATGGAGAAGTTTTCCCCTCGGTTTCGCTTGAGTTCCGCAATTCCTCCGGTTATCTCCTCAAGCTGCTGTTCTAAGATTGCCCTCTGTCTTTCAATGGACATCGGGATTTTTTCAAACTGTGAATGTCCGATGATAACTGCGTCATAATCTCCAGTTGCAATCCTTCCGCAGAACTTTTTACGGTTCTTGGTTTCAAAATCTTTCTTTGTTGCGACAAGGATATTCGCCGCCGGATAGAGCTGCAAATACTCAGCCGCCCATTGTTCGGTCAAGTGATTTGGTACAACAAACAGTGACTTGTTACAAAGCCCAAGCCTTTTCGACTCCTGTGCTGCCGCTACCATTTCAAAAGTTTTTCCTGCTCCGACTGCGTGTGCAAGAAGTGTATTTCCTCCGTAAAGGATATGAGCAACCGCATTTTTCTGATGTTCCCTGAGTTCAATTTCAGGATTCATACCATTGAAGATGATATGACTTCCATCATACTCACGAGGTCTGACGCTATTGAATTTCTCATTGTAAGATTTGCAAAGCCTTTCCCTTCGTTCAGGGTCAGACCATATCCAGTCCTGAAATTCCTGCTTAATCATTTCCTGCTTCGACTGAGCAATCGCTGTTTCCTTTTTATTTAGGACAGCCTTTTTCTTTCCCTCATCATCTTCGATATAATCAAAGATACGCACATCTTTTAAATTCAGCGTTTCCTCAATAATCTTATAGGCATTGATGCGGGAAGTTCCGTAAGTGTTATATGCCCTTACATTTCCTTTGTCATAGGATTTGCCCTCAATATTCCACTCACTCGTAAATGGAGAGAAGTGAACTTTGATATTCCACTGTGCATAGCGTGGTGTTTCAAGCAAATGAAAGATAAACTCCTGCACATCGTCCGGTGACAGCCAAGTTGCACCAAGTCGCACGGAAATTTCACTTGCAGTCAGGTCTTTCGGCTGCACCTTTTGAAGTGCTTCTACATTGACCTTATAATCTTCCGGATAGAGTTCTGCCGAGTTCTTTGCAATCTTCAGCTTTTCCCTGACATTACCCGAAAGGTATTCATCAGCCATCAGATACTTCGGTTCGTAAGAATTTCCATACTCATAAAGCGGATTTAAGAAGATAACACCCTTTAAGTCCTCAAAGATTTCATTCTCCGATTTACCGGAAAGCTCCATCATATAGTCCATATCAATCGTGGCTTTTTCTCCAAGAGATACTGCCAATGCTTCGCTTGCCGTATCAACAGAAGTAACCGGAGTATGCGGCTTAATTGTCCTCTTAGAAAACATATCCGCCTTACGCTCCAGTTCTCCGTCCTCTCCGATTATCTCCAATGCGGAAAGCAAAGAGAATGAACTGTCCTGCGAGAAAGCAGAAGTATTTGCACGGCTGTTAATGAGTCCGTACTTACCTGAAAAGGTATCATAAAGTCTGTTTAATCGCTCCTGCTCCGCTTTGATTTCGCTGTCAGGGTAATCTTCTGTCTGCAATTCAATCAGCGTTCTGACGGAATTTCTAATAGCAATCATACCCTTAATTCGGTTCTCTGCGGTTGCCGACACTTCCACCGGAGTCATACGGGAATTTTCACGATAGTAGATTTTATTGTCCACCACCGTATAGGAAAAGTTTCTCACTGTCGGGTCTGCCGGAATAGAATTATCTTCCTCCTCCAGTTCTTCCTCGACTTCATATTCTGTGATTTCTCCGTGAATATTTGCTACTGCTTCATCAAGCTGTGCTGCAAGGTCTGCATTTTCATACGGTACACAAGTTGCTTCCATACCGAAACGCCCCGATACCATTTTCATTTCTCCGAGTATCATTTCGGGGTGCTGCACAAAATAAGAGTTCATCTTAATTCCGTTCTCATCGGTATCAAGATGAACCCAATCCGGCTCAATATCTATGAGTCTGTCTCGCTTTTGCAGAAACAGAATATCGGATACAACCTCTGTTCCGGCATTGCCTTTGAAGGTGTCATTCGGAAGTCTGATTGCTCCGAGAAGCTCCGCCCTCTGTGCGATATATTTACGCACATTGGAGTTTTCCTTGTCCATAGTTCCTTTGCTTGTCACAAGAGCCATCACACCGCCGGGGCGTAACTTATCAAGCGATTTCGCAAAGAAATAATCGTGAATGAGAAAGTTGTACTTGTCGTATCGTTTGTCGGATACCTTGAAATCTCCAAAAGGCACGTTGCCGATAACACCGTCAAAGAAGCTGTCGGGAACATTTACTTCCTCAAAGCCCTGTGCCGCAATAGAAGATTTCTGATAAAGCTGCTGAGCGATACCGGCTGAAACGGTATCAAGTTCAACGCCGTAAACCTTTGCGTTTTCCATTGACTTAGGCAGCATACCGATGAAGTTACCGATACCGCAGGACGGCTCAAGCAGGTTGCCCTCCTGAAATCCCATCTGTTCCAACACCTTGTAAATGGCGGTAGATACTTCGGGCGGAGTGTAAAAGGCGGTCAAGGTGCTTTCTCTTGCCGACGCATATTCCTCCGGTGTCAGGATATTTTTCAGCATTGCATATTCGGTATGCCAAGCTCCGGCTCGTTCGTCAAAGGCTTCGGGGATACCGCCCCAACCGACATATCTCGACAAGATTTTCTGCTCGTCAGGTGTTGCAAAACGGTTTTCGTTTTGACAATCCTTCAAGACCTTAATTGCTGCATAGTTTCTGTGAAAACGCTCTTTCTTGTTCACTTCCTCAACCTGATTATTGGCAAGGTCAAAGTTGTGTCGCTCTGCCATCGGAATATCCGGGTGAAGGTCAAAGCTCTTTACCTTTGACTTTTTCTTTTGCTCCCAAGCGGGAACAATCGGTTCTGGCTCTTTGTCATAACCGCCTCCGATACGGACACCCTCGTTATACATTTCCTCATAGCTGTCAAAACCGTTTTGAGTTGCAACTATTTCTCTGTAATCCTCAATCGGTACATTTCCGATATTCGTTGCCACCATATCGGCTCTTTCAACATTTTCAATGAGAGCTTCCATTGTGGCAGAGGTACAGTCGGTCAAATCCGGTGTCCTGTGAAATTCTCGCTCTGCATCATCAAACCATTCCGTACCAACATCGGCAAGCTCCTGATTTGCAATACTGCCGAGGTAATCAAAGAAATCCTCAGCCGAGTCATACTCCCGTGCGGCTTGCTGTATCTCGTCAAAAGAAAGCGTATTTGTAACATACTGACCTCCGGCATTGCTGTCGGGGTTATAGTACATCCAAGTTACACTTTCTTTGTCCCGGTCGATATAGAAGGCGTCGTCATAACCGGTTTTCGGACTGAAATCCTGTACGGTTTCGGTATCGTTTTGAGCTTCATTTTCGCCTGTAACGGCTTTTTCTTCCGCCGGTAATACACTGACCTTCAAGTGGTTGTTCATTGGATTTTCACGCACTTTTCGGTCAAATTCTTCCCTTGGAAGCTCTTTGTTGAAAAGGGGCATATCAAAGTCATAGAGCATTACACGGTTTTCGTCAAAGGATAAAATCTCATACTGAGAAGCCCCGATATACACGCTATCGCCGAGATGATATTCATACTGTGCTTCCGGCTCGTCCTCTTTGTTTTCAGGTTCAGGCGGTGCGGTAGAGAGTATCTCTCGGTTTTTTCTCTGCTCTGCAAGCTCGGCTCGCCGTTCTTCCTGCTTTTCAAGCCATTCCGGGTACTTTTCTTTTTCCTTTGGATTTAAGTATCTGTCCATTCGGATAAGGTCTCCGATACGCTTTTCAACCTGAGACCAAGAAAGCGTAATGTGCGGCTTGTCGCTTCCGATACCTTTTGAAATTGTGATACCTTTTCCGTCGTGCTGTTCGTCAATACCTGCACCGATAATGACAGGGTAAGAGCCGCCCCAACCGTATTCGTTTTTCAAGAAGTCGGCGTTCTCTTTTGCGGAAAGGCTCTTTTCAAACTGCTCATAGATACGCATTTTGCCCTCGGAAACTCCGCTTCCACGGGTCAGTACAGCGTCAATGATTTCCTGAGAAAAAATAAAGGCAGAGGTTTTTTGTTCCTCTGCCTGATTGCTCATTATGAGAGTCAACTGACCGTCCATAGACGGAAGCGGTTTCATTGTATCGGTCAATTCTCCCAAAAGTCTCATTGCTTCAAAATGCTGTGCGATAACACCCCAGTCATAGAAGCTCTGAGCGGTTCTGTTTTCGTATTCGCCCTCCCACAAGTGGAGAACATTCTGAAATGTTTTGTATCCCACAAGCCTGCCGTCGCTTAAAGTAAGCTGTGTGTAATCGTTGTTGAAAATACCCTTGATATATTCGGTACGGGTCGCATTGTCCGTATTTCTCTCATAGAAGTCTTTGATTTCTTCCTTTGAAGCGGACAAATGCGGGGTTGTGCCGAGTATTTCTCGGATAGTATCGTCACCACCGAAAAACGGCAGGCTCTTGTCCTCGTGGTTTCTGTCGTAATACTCTAAGCGAATATTACCTGATTCTTCACGATTTCCTGTGCCGAGTTCCTGATGTTGTTCATCAGGCGAACCCACTTCATCATATCTTCCGCTTTCATCTGCTCCGTCAGCCCGGCTTTCTGTGCCATCTGCTTCACGAGAGTTTCCTCCAGTTCGCTGGCTCTCTGCTGAACCTCCGCCAAGTGACTGTTCAGAATCCCTTTCGTCAGAAGATTGTAGTACAGGATTTTGTGATGTTCCTTCAGATAAGTTCTCCTCATCTGCGACCATCTGCCGAGAGTCACTTCCGTCTGCTCCGGCAGTTTCAGGTTCGGAAGATTGTAATCTCCCACCATCGTGTATGTGATTTCGCTCATCGCTTTGACTCCTTTCGTCTTTGATGTCTTTATTGTATTCGGATTGCTCCTGTTCATCAATTATGCGATTTTCCTTGCTGAGCGTACTGATTGTTCTGCTGACCGGAAGCAATGCCATTTCTGCAATGTCGCTTGTAGCAATACCCACCGCATTAAGAACTTCCTGTGAATTGAAGTTTGAAATACCGGCAAAGTCATCGGGAGAATAAACCTTGTCTGCGTCCAGTCCCAATCGTGCCATAACCATATATGACACGCTGTTCCTGACAAGCTCCAAATACAAGGTGCTTGCTTCATCGGCAGACAAATACTCAATATCGCTTCCTGCACCCAAGCTCATAAAGTCGGAGATATAGTCTGCGATGTTGTCCTCGACGGCATTGGCAATGCTCTCTTTGACGACATTTTCAATACTCGTTGTATCGTTTACCGCCCCGAAAGTATTTTCAAGCGTTTCAATAACCTCTGCTTCAAATTCGGGTCTCATCTCCCAAATCGGCACAGGGCGGGAATATCTGCTTTCGTGGGTATCCGATATATCAAAGTAGTGAATCAGCCTTTGACGGCTTCTGTCTGCGTCCTCAAATACGGCAATACCTTTTGCTCCTCGGTTTACCCAGCGACCGAAAGTGCCGTTCCATCGTTCAATTTCAAGCACGGCTGTTGCATCGGGTCTTTGGGCATATATGAGAAGCTGTTCATCAAATCGGAGCCTGAAATTTCTGCCTGCTGTTTTCAGAAACGATTGCCAGTTTACCGGATTGTCTGTAACTGCAAAACAGGTTCTTTCATACAGCTCTGAAATCAGGTCAAATTTCCTTGCCACCTTATCTGCACCTCCTTATCGTAGTTTTTCTTTTTCCTTTGCAGGCTTCGTATTTTCTTTTGCGACTGGTTCTACGGTATGACCGTTTCTCTCGCAAAGCTCGGCAAATTCGCAGATGTGGTAGAGATTTGTACCTACCTCCAAATGGTAGTCGTCGATATATCTGCAAGTCCTCTCCATTGTTTTGCCGTCGCTGAGCTTAATTGAAATTTTCTCGCCGTCCGCAATGCGAAACTGCTCCTGATAGTGCGGGTCGATAAATCGGATACCTCGCTCAGCATTTTTCAGGTGGTTGTTTAGCCACTCTTTTTGATAGCAATAGCAGTACAGATTGTACTCGCCCCTGTTAGGGTTAAACCTCATAAGATAGCTGTACTTTTCCGTATCAAGACGAATGCCGTAATGGTTTCGGTCGTCATTAAAGGAACTGTCGGGAGTGGAATAACAGTAAGAGGACATAGCCTTTCTGCCGGACAAAACATCGCCGTCACGCAATCCGTTTATCACATCATCAAATTCAGCCTTAAATTCCTCGGTTTTCAAGTCTTTTCTGAAATCGTTCCAAGTCGTCCAAAACTCGTTCCCGGCAGAACCGAAGTCGGCTCTCAAATATCCGATAAGACCGGTCTGCATAGATAGCTGCTGACTTTGGCTGAAGGTGTATTTACGCTCTGCTTCGGTCAATACTCTGTAATCCATTTTCATCACCTCGCTTGTTCGTTTGGTTGTCTTTGCTTTGGAATAGAAAAACCATAAACTCCGGCAATGTCATCGCCGAGCCTTTTGGTAACTCGTGTGATGTCGGCTCTTGTGGCTTTTCCGTTATAGATTTTATCTTGCAGATTTTCAATCTGCTTATCAGTAACACCGTCTTTGAATACACGGTATAGATAATGGTTTGTGCCGTCGTGATGAACGGCGTCGGCACGAAGGTCGCCGTACTTATCCACATACCATTCGGTGTAATCGGTATCGGAATATAGGCAGTCTTTTATGTTGCCGGAATCAATCATCTTGTATCCCGACACTCTGCCGTTCCATCTGCCGAGGTCGCCGATAACGATAATCGGCTGTGAGAGCTGAATATTGAGATTTACTCGTTCATCATATAGGTTTTCGGCATTGGATTTTACCATAATGTCGTACAGTTCATCTTCGGGGTAGTCAGGGTACAGTTCCTCTAACGACTCTCGCCAATCATCAAGGTCAAGGTTAAGGTCACTCCAAATGATATGACGGTCATTCTGTTCCTGCCTGCTCATCAGTGCCACCTCCCAAATAAGAGAACAGCTTATTGGCTTTGGTCTGCTTCTGAAGCTCGATAATCAGGCTCATATCCGGAATAGTAATACCGGGAATTTTCAAAATGCTCTCCATATCAAGCTGCTGCAATTTCTTTTCCGTATTGCAGTCTGCGTCAAACAGCTTTGTCAGAAGCTTTGTTTTCTGCTGAAAAGTGAATTTTTCCTTCATTGCTTTGTCCTCCTTATCGTTCTTTGTCTTTGTTTCGCTTCTTGTGTAAAAGCTCCTGTGCCTTTTCCTTTGCCCATTCAGGCAGACGCTCAGGCTTTACCTCGCCCATAACATCCATTCTTTCATATCGGGTTGATTTGCCGGTGTGAAGATTGGTACAAAACACGGCGCTTCCACGGCTGTTTGCCGACGCACCGAAACCACCTGTAACATAGTAGAGCTGTCTGTCGGCTCTCTGAAATTCAGGCTTTAATACCTTGGGGTCAATGGCTATGATTTTGCCGTTGATGTCTTTGGAATAGTGGTCGGGGATACAGTCGGCTTCCGTTATAAGCGTGATTGGAATATCCAGTTTTTCGACCTGTTCCTTGAAAAGCTCCGCTTCATTTGCCACACGGCTACCGAAAAGGTGTGCGATTTCGATATAGTCATCGCTTGCCATACATTCGGAGCATAGTTCAAACAGGTCATTACGCTCCACAAAACCGCACATAAATTTATCGCCGTTTGTACTTTGCTCATTGGAAGCCAAGATAACTTCCTTTTCGCCCACATTGACCGAGCAGAGAACGGTGTATTCACCGATTTTTCTTTTTTCCTCGTTCATATCCACACCTCAGCTTACTTCAATCACAATTCTGATGTTTCCGCAGTCGCAACCGCTGCACTGCCTTGACAGTTCGGGAAATAGGGATTGCACTCTCTGTCTTGCTCTGCGGATAGTTTCAAAGCACGGTAAGCCGTACCCTTTATAGTTGTTGACTATATCTTCAAGCGGCAAATCGCCGACTCTCATATAGCTGTATCGGTTGTAATAGCAAAGGATAAGCTGCATATCGTCATACCTTGTTTCAGGGCATTCTCTGAGTATTGCAAGCACCTTGCTGTCAACCGTCTTTTGCTTATTCATAATGCACCTCCGTAAAAGAACGGTGGGCGAAGTTTTCACTCCGCCCACACAAGCGTTCCTTATTTCTTTCTGTTCTTAATCTGCAAGAAGATAAAGCCTCCGATAATAAAGGCGACTAATACAACTGCTACGATTGTTTTAGCGTCCATTACTCATTGTCCTCCTTCTTCTTTTTTCTGTACGCAAGAATAGCTGTGCCTACAATACCGAGAGCAGAAAGTCCCGCAAGTGCAGTCCACAATCCAACATTGCTGTTATCTCCGGTCTTTGGTGTGTCTCTCAGCTCATTGTGCATTTCCACAACGGTAGTAGAGCCGACCTTTACTGTTGCAATCTTATCCGCAGGAAGCACATAGGAAGCAGAAACAGTATCCTGAACCTCGGAAACGGTGTAATCGCCGATACGAAGTCCCTCAATAACGATTTCGCCGTTCTTATCGGTCGTGAAGCTTCGGTCGTATCCGTTTACTCCCGTAACTCTGAAAGTGAAGCCTTCAACCTTACCGTCTGAGGAAGTCTTAACGATTTTCAGGTTTCCTTTCATAGCCGTGTTAATAAAGCCGACGCCGGCTTTGTTTTCTACCTCGTAGGTGGTTTCATCTTTTTCAATGAAAACAGAGTACACACCCTTATCAAGTTCAAAGCCTTCCGGTGCTTTGGTTTCTCTTACAAGGTATTTTCCGTAAAGAAGCTCCTTCATCTCGTAAATACCCGTAGAAGTTTCGTTGAGTGTACCGATAAGCTCGTCGCCGTCGTCCAGTTTGCCATCGCCGTTTACATCTTTGTAAACCTCAAAGGTCGCTCCTGTCAGCTTGTTGTCCGGGTAATCTTCATCGACCTTAGTCAACTTGATATTGCCGTGAACATACTCATTGACGATTTCGACCTCAATGACCTGAGCGACCTCGGAGATTTTAACTTCATAAGAAGTTTCATCAAGCACGAAGCCCTCCGGCTGCTCGATTTCTCTTACAAGCCAGTTGCCATACGGTACTTTCTCAAAAGAAAAGCTACCGTCTTTTTGGGAGGTAGCAGTCATCAAAGCATTTTCTTTTGTAAATTCGGTTTCATCAGCCTTAAACAGACCGATTACAGCACCTCCCAGTGCTTCGCCGTTTTCGGTAATCTTCTTACCGGAAACAGAACCGTAAATGAGCTTGTTTTCAATCGGCTTGCCGTCATTGACTGCAATCTCAACAGTTTCGGTATCCTGTCCCGCATAGCTGAAAGTAAACGGATACTTGCTGTCGGAAAGGATATAATGCTCATCAGTTGCAAGTTCCTTTACATAGTAGCTTCCAAAAGGAAGGTCGGTTTTCAGCGTTGCCTTACCGTTTTCGGAAAGAGAGATAATCTCAATCAGACCGTCTGCCGGGATAGAAGTACCGCTTGTTGAAACAAGTTCCTCAGCAGCGAAAAGTCCGAAGCTGATGTTCTTCACTTCATCGCCGTTGCCGATATTGAAGATGTCGTTCTTCTCGATAGCTTTTTCAAGACTTACCGTAACCTTTTGTCTCTCGTTTACGAAGCTGGTTGCCGTTTCGGTCACGGCGACTTCCTGACCTGCGTAGGTAAGCTCGACCTCGTGTGCTTCCTTGTTGATAACCATACCCTCCGGTGCGGTAATTTCAACTACCGTATATCTGCCGAGGTAAAGCTCCTTACTCTTTGCAAGTCCGTTTTCATCTGTGGTAACAGTATCTACGACCTCGCCCTTTGCATAACGGAGTGTTCCGTCAGGAGTGATAATATCTTCTGCTGCGGTAATCTCATAAACCGCACCTGCAAGACCTTTCACTTCATAGACAGGCTGATAAATCACATCGGCATTTTCCTCTCCGGAGATATTTACCCCTGAGAATACCTCGCCGGTCTTTTCAATGCTGACAGTACCTTTCTGTGCCATATTAGGCTTATCGACCTTAATCACGGTAATACCACCCTCATCGGAAGAATGTTCCTCTGCCACATCAAAGTACACCGGTGTGCTGTCAAGCACATATCCGTAAGGAGCCTGAACCTCAACAAGAGAATATCCCTTGCCGTATTCCAGTTTCTCCGGTGTAACAAGCTGTCCGTTTGCATCGGTGTAGAAAGTATCAATCGTTGTCGGAGTAGGATAAGTGAAAGTCATTGTTACCTGATTGCCGTCCGGGTCAAAGATTTTGAACCCAGCACCGGCATAAGGAATGTTTTTACCGCTTTCTGCGTCCACCTTAACAACCTTGATATAGCTTTCAAAGTTTGCGTTGTTAATAAGATAGCGGTAGGTCTGTCCGTTCTGAGAAATGAACACATCGAAGTCGTCCATTAACTCACGCCCCTCCCAACCGGAGGTCTGATGAACGGTATATACACCATACGGCATATCCTTTGTCTGACCGAAGCCGTTTTCATCACAAACAATTACATCTCTTTCATCTTCCTCTGCTGAATCAAAGCTGCCGGAAGATTTCAGATAGATTTCAAAAGTTGCACCGTTTTCCGGTGTTTCAATCTTTGTTTCGCCGTCATCGGTATGCTTGATGATAGCGATATTGCCTTTCATAACCTGTTCGGTAACATCATTTGCGGTCTGATTGTGTTCCACCGTATAAAGCTGCGGTTCAGCACCGACCTTATGGATTGTACCGTCGAGCAGATAACCCTCGGACGGCGTGATTTCACGGATTGTCCAGTCATCATCACAGATATATTCCTTTGTGGTAAACTGCCCGTTCTTATCCGTAACATATTTGTCCACAAGGGTTTCGCCCTTATAAATGCCGTAAACTGCTCCGGCAAGGGTAGCGTCGCCCTGCGGTGTGCCTTCCTCTCGGTCGCTCTTTGTTACGGTTACGCTGAACTTTTTGAGAATGTTCGTGAAGTTTCTTGTGGTTACTTCTTTCCAGTTAATCGGTGCGGTCTGATTTGCAGGCACAACATAACGGATTGCGGTATCCACTTCCTCAATGGTGTATGGGGTAGTGCCGCTTATAAGCACATCATCGAAAGAAGCAACACCGTTCTTATCTGTCACTGCATATTCATCTACGGTAATACCCGCAAGCGAAGTTCCGTAAAGGTGGAAAGTTACACCCTCGACCAGATTATCCTCCGAAGATTTGATAACCTGAAGATTACCTCTCTTGAGAACATTATTGAAGTTGACCTTTGCCACCTGACCGGCAACAACAGTAACTCTGTGAACCTCCTGCGGTACATATTTGTCGATAGACTGTTCTGTTACCGTGTAAACACCGGGCATAAGGTTATCCAGTTGGAATTTGCCGCCGTTTGCGGTTGTTACAGTCTGATTGACACCGTTACCGCTGATGGTAAACTGAATACCGTCAACCTTTCCGTCCTCACTTGTCTTTACAATCTGACAAGAGCCGTAGCTTACCTTCATTTTGACAAATCCGCTGACCTCCTGAGCATAAGTGACCACATCCTGAATGCCGTTGCCATTCTGATGGATACCGTCAGACCATACGACAACACCTCTGCGGACACCGTTCTTTTTTGCGGCTGTGATGGTAAATTCCTTGCTCGGAGCTTTCTCCATCGAAACAGTCAATTTGTTTCCGCTGACAGAGAACGAAACGCCGTCAATATTTGCCGAGAAATTGTAATTGCCAAGCACACCGTTTGTATCGGTGAGAGTTGCAACATACTTGCTTCCGTTCCATTCAAGCTCGTTTACCTTGGCAGAACCGCTTGACCTTGTGCAGAAGCTCGGAACTTTCGTATGGTACTGAACGCTTGTTACCATACTGTTGTAGTAAGACAGGATTTTACTGCGGAGAGGGTGTGCAGAGCTTACACATTCAAGCACGGCATTGTACCCTCCGGTAGAAACGTGATTGAAGCCTGCGTCTCTTTCGCCGACAATCGTTTCCCAAATCAAAATCTGAGTGGCATAAGCGTGGGCGATACAGTTTGCGTCGCTTTCATTCTGCGACTTCCAGCTTGTCGAAATTCCTCCACGGTAGCCGTACTGCAAGATACGACCGATAAGCAGGCGAATATCATCGCCGGAAATCGTACCGTTCGGACTGATGTTGTTGAAGAAGTTCTCGTCCTTTTCGGTGAGAGTATCTCCAGTCCGCTGACCTGTACCCGGCTCGATACAGTAGGCGATATTGCCCGAATACGAACCCATTGCACGAAGTCCCGTATATTTCGTGGACAAGCCTTTCCAACCGTTCATATAGTTGAGATTGCCGTGTCCCCATTCGCCGTTGTTATTGGTATCTCCGCTTCGGGGATAATCGACGAGGTACACATCGGCTTTTTCGCCTACGGCTGCAAAGGCTGTCGTTGCCCCAATGCCCATAAAAGCAGTGAGGCTCATAACCGCCGCCAACATAAGCGAGACGGCTTTCTTGAATTTTGTTTTAACCATTGCGTTTTCCTCCTTGAAATGCAAAAACGCACCGATTTTACTCAGTGCGTCCGCTTAAAATTATTTTGTTTTAGCAGTAGCCGATATAGATGTTGTACTCCGTATCGGATAGCTTTTCTGTCCATATCCACACAGCGGTAAAACCCTCGCTGTTCTTGTATCGGTTCAGTCTGCTTTCAATATCAGACTTGATACCGCTTCGGTTAGGATTTGCGGATATGGGGTTGTCCCAACATTCTGTCGCCGTGCTGTCAAGAGAAAGCCCTATGCTTACCGCATACTCTTTTGCGTAACTAACATAAGGGCTGACATCGAATGTCTGCTTGGGCGGCTCTGTCGGTTTCGGTTCTGCCGGCTTTTCAGTCGGCTTTTCAACCGGCTTTTGTTCGGCAGTTGTCTGTTCTTTTGGCTGTTCCGTTTGTTTTTCGGGTTCAGCCTGCGTGGTTGTCTGCTTCGGTGGCTCTGCCTTTGGCTTTTCGGTTGCAGGAGTATCAGCCGTTTTTTCTTCCGCCGGTTTTGTCTGAACAGTTGCAACCGTCTGACTTTCAGCGGTTGATTGGCTTTCTTTTGCCGTAATCGGTGTTTCCTCCTGAACTGCCGTGCTTTCCGGTTCTTTTGCCGTATCTTCCTGAGAATTTGTTTCGGTATTACCAGCCGGAAAAGAAGTCTCCGTTTTCGTTATCTCATGTGCAGCTTCTTTGGCTGTGTTACCGTTACAACCTACGAGGAAAATCATCAGGCAGGCAAGAACACAAGGTATCAGCCTGTTTTTCATATCCATCGCTCCTTTCTGCTTTAATCGTAATCAAAACCGGTCAAAACATCAAAGGTGCGATTGGCTGAACTTTTTATCGTAGCAGACGTTTCGCTTTTGCTCCAAATGTGCGAACCCTTTAATAGACAGCTATATGTTATTAGAGATAGATATACTCAAGAGAGATAGAGTATATTTTTCAGCAGGTTAATAGCCGGTATATATAGGGGTTAGAGTGTGAGAAAGGGGGAAGGCTATCGGCTGTCACGGTCGGCTCTGCTTCGCAGAAACTTGTTGTAATGCTCCAATGCCTTGCACACAAAATCCTCCGTTTGGCTTATGGGAATGTTCTTCGGGATAAGCTGTCGAACCCTGTCGCCCCTCAAAACAATTTTCTCCCTTTGGTTTGGTTTTTCCTCCGACATAATCGCTTGGATTGCTTCGGTTGTGAGCTTGCCCTCCTCAAAGAACTTTCGCATACGGATTGTTTGGTCGTGGGATGGGGTTGCGTCGTTCAGGTCAATTTCGTCAACCACATCACGCTGACTGTCCTCATCGAGAAAGGACAGTTCAACCGCCGGTCGCATTTTAATTCGCCCCTCATCAACATATTCCAAAAGTTCGGGAACAAGGTTTGTAAGGCGAATATATCTGCGAACTTGGGTTTGACTGTCACCCGACTGCTCTCCAATTAGTTGTGCTGTTTCTTTTCCGCTTGACTTCCAACCCACTGGGTCGGAAGTTAGGTCTGTTCTTTTGCCTTGTCTGCTCAATGCTTCCAAACGCATTTTGTAGGCATAGGCTTTTTCCGAGGGAAGTATCTGCGACCTTTGGTAGTTGCTCTCAACCATTAAAATCGTGGCTTCGTCTCGGTTCATTTCAACGACCTCACAACGGAGAGTATCAAACCCGGCAAGCTCACAGGCTCGCTTTCGTCTGTGTCCCGATATGAGTTCGTATCTGCCGTCCTCTTTCTGCCTTACCGTCGCCGGA
>ENA-OPVG01001574-OPVG01001574.1-human-gut-metagenome-genome-assembly--contig:-NODE-1574-length-15915-cov-1.936003_pt1 | contig 15915 bp, 9 predicted proteins | sample MGYA00241093_ERZ501975 | MGnify/ENA primary metagenome ERZ501975 (study PRJEB25962, sample SAMEA2042993) | human gut metagenome | biome: human gut; feature: human-associated habitat; material: faeces... | reverse complement strand
GGGGTGTACGACCGTAAGGGGTGCACCTACTCGACCCATAAAGAAATATGCTATGAAAATGAATTGTGATGATCGTGGTTTTTTTACAGAGTTGGTTCACACTGTAGATTGTGGCCAGGTCAGCATTAATATCAGCAAGCCCGGGATCACAGAAGGACAGCACTGGCACAACAGCAAGTGGGAATAGTTCATTGTTGTACATAGTCATGGCCTTATCCAGGAACGTAATATTAATACAGGGGAAACTGTAGAATTTGAGGTTTCAGGAGATAAGATAGAAGCAATCTATATGATTCCGGGATGGACTCATAATATTATCAATCTGTCAGAGACTGATGATCTGGTAACTGTCATGACATGCAATGAGATCTTTGATCCGGGACATCCGGATACGTTTTTTGAACCGGTATAAAACAAAGAGGGAGAGTACTTATTTCTGCAAATTCCGAAGAACTTGGATCATAGTGGTACTTCTGATAAATTTCGTGAATTATGCGAAGAATCGGCTAAATTAAAAAAATCAGGACTATGTACCAATGCTCTTAATGAAAGGCGGGGAATGTTAATGTCGCTATGGTATGTAATGCAGGTGCGGGCAGGCGCTGAAGAAAATGTCCGATGCCAGTGTCTGCGGTTGATCAGCAGTGATATATTGGAACACTGTTTTGTTCCATACTATCAGCAGAAGAAGCGGTTTCAGGGTGAGTGGCATATTCAGGAAACAGTACTTTTTCCGGGATATGTGTTTTTGGTTACTTCTGATTTGAAACAGCTTACAGATAGTCTCAGAAAAGCAACAGGAATGATCAGATTATTGAGGACAGGGGAACAAATTGTTCCGTTATCAGGAGAGGAAGTGGATTTGCTTCTGAAACTGGGAAGAGAAGAACAATTGGTACGCATGTCTACAGGAGTTATTGAGAATGTTTATGTCAAAGTATTTGATGGACCATTAAAGGGTATGGAAGAGTGTATAAAGAAGATTGACAGGTATAAGAGAAAAGCCCATATTGCTATAGAAATGTTTGGAAGAAGTATGGACGTAGAGATTGGATTGGAGATTATTTCTAAAATTAAATGAGATAGTCAGGTGATTCGGAATGAAATATGACAATTTGACAAAATTTAGCGGAAAATGTTGAATAATATTGGGAAATTGATATAATATAGTACATGGATAAAAGCGGAGAGCTTAAATCGTCGCAGTGTCGCGTTTAAGAAGAGAAGTGGACATAGTACTATTATATTTATTCACTTGTAACATAGTGGAATGGTACTTTGTACACTTTTTTTGTTGAAAAAGTCGAACATAAATCATTGACAAAATTGGGCAGCAGGTATATTATTAAGTAATTTGCAAATGTGCATAAAAATATGCACATTTGCATATTATATAGGGAGTGGTACAAGAGAGAAAGGGAACAATGGATATGACAGAAAGGGAGCAATGGATATGACAGAAAGGAGCATATACAGTTTATATGAGAGAGATAAAAGAGGAAAACTGACGGTCAGGGCATTGATAGATGTTTTAGACAAAGCGGTTGCTGAGAATGCACCGGTTATTTTTATGTGCCGAAAAGCATACTGGCTATACCGGAGTTTACGTAGCTGTCTTCGGGATTGGGATAAGAAATATGGCAGTCTGGTGGTTTTGAGCAATCGTTTTGTCATTAAGGAATCCATAAGTACCTTAGATGATCAATATCATACTGTTTATGTATTTGATGATACTGTGAATACAGGACGCTCTCTTTATCAGATATATGAACTCATCATGAGAATGAATCCGAATCTTGAGATTAAGATGGTTGTAGCATGTGCACCGGAATCCAAGCTGGAATTAAAGAATAAACTTATGATGCAGGAGGATGATTCTGCTTTAGTAGAAAGATTTTTTGAATCATTGACAATTTGTTATTATGTTGGTATCGATGAAATAGGATGGATTTCGTCACAGGAAATTTTTATGTATCAGCAGGAGATGATACCATATGTGATAGAGCTTCCGTTTATCAGATCTGCTATTGAAGAAAAGAGAGAAGAAGCAACAACAGGTAATCCATATATTATCAGTTTTCAGCGAGAGATTTTCAGAGGATTGTGTGCTGCCGGAGGAACTCAATGGAAATATGTGGATAACTCGTATTTATGGCCGGATCGCCTGAATTCTGTTACAGGTGACGAAGAGATAAAGTGCGGTTTTTTCCAATATTATAATCCATATGTAGTTAAGACTTTGGGAGATTATGCACCGGAGCTGATCGTTAAATGCAGATATGAGGAAGCAGGTAATAATGTACAGATGATATTTACGCCTTTTGCAGTGATGGATTCTATAAGCTTTGAAGATGCATGGGCAATCTTTAATTGTTTGTATATGAACACTAATTATCTGAAACAGAAGAAAAAGGTATATAGACAGTTAAAAGAAAGAGATGCTGTAGAGGAGAACTCAGTTAGCATGAAGCAGTTAGGCATAGCTGTTTTTAGAGCGAATGTGTTTTTCTTTTCTTTATATGTGTATAGTGCATTTAGGACAATGGTTTCTAAGGTTACGAACTGTCAACTAATGCTTGATCAGCAATTTATGGGTGAGAGTTTTTCGGAAGATTTTATTAAATATACAGGTAAATTAAGTGAATGGAAATCGGAAGAATTTCTTAAACGTATTCGAAATTTGAAACCAGTTACAAAGATTTTGAGACAGAATGAGTTCAGGAATATTGAATATGAACATATTAAAAATGATATTCCGGGATTACTTGCCCAGATCAGGCTTGAGATTCTTAGAAAAAAGAGACAAAAAGCGGATAATATATTTACACCTATAGAAGAAATAGAGGATTATGTTTTTCATAAAACATCAGATAAGGATTTTCAGACAAGAAAGCAGATGCTTTTGAGTGTTATTCTTCAGATGACAGACCAGAGTGTGATTGGAAACAGTTTGAGAGTAGAGGATAATATTATTTATCGAGGATATCGCTATGGCGAGAATAGTGATGTTGTTTTGCCGTTTCGTAATTCATATATTCAATTTATTGTGGAAGTTTTCTATCATAATTGTGAAAAAATCTGTCAGTATGACAGTAAGAAGAGCAGACGACTTTATTTTAATCTTATCTCATATATGTTCCATGAACTGGAAAGTTGGATGGAAGATCATGGCTATTTAAATGTGTTTGTATCTGCGGAGGAACTGGAATGGGGAAGTTTATATTACAGTGATGAACGTACAGATATGGATACACTCATAAAGAATAAGAGAATGCTTATGCAGGATAACAGAGATAGACTGATGGAGAGAATTTTCCGTAAATGGATAGATGAATTTTCTGATTCATGGGGAGAAGATTTGAAGTATATTGGAATTTTGTAGCAAATAACTATATAAAAAGACTTAACGCGATTGTTAGGTCTTTTTTTATTACAAAAAATAGAGGTGGTGTTTTTTATGAAACGTAATATACGGTATTTTATTGCGGCGGTTCAGAATTTTTATATGGAATGTACTGTTAAACTGATGGATATGGGGAAAGGTTATATTCATCCTGAGGAGTATTATGTTCCGGTGTATTTATATCCGGAATTATTTCGAAAGGCAGCGGCGTGTAATAATATGGCATGGGATGAGGAAGTATTTTTGAAGGAGATAGATTATAATAAAAACCTGAAATATTACTGCACAAATCCATTGTTAAAAAAGATTGCAGAAAGTCTTAAAGATAATAGCAGATCCGGATATAAAATAACAGAATGTTTTAATGAAACAGAATTAAAACCGGAAACAGATATTATTATTTTGTCTGCCTGTCTGTTTCGGGAAGGAGAGTATCTTATCAAAGGATGGCGAGAGATATGCGAGAGATATGCAGATAAATCGTATTTAGGAGTGAAAGAAAATGGGCCGGCAATTATATATTATCTCTTGTTTCAGACTGATGCTGATATGAAAATCAATGAATCTTATCGTCAGAATTATCGAGATCTCTGGGAAGAAGGGACAGATGAAGCAGATAGAATACGTATAGAAGAGCTATTTGTGCTTCATTTTTTTGCAATAATTGAGAAATTAACAGAACAAATTGATTTGGCGGAAGAAGGTAATAAATTATCATCTGGAATCAGTATATATAAAAATCAAATTATTAACGGGATTCGTGACAATGTATTGAATATAACTGAGATGTGAGGAGAAAGACTATGAATGATAATAATATGATAATCACTAACGTAATTAATGAAGGAAATCAGAACAATGTTAAGATATGTATTAATGCGGATACTTATCTGGAGAAGATTTTTTATCAGAAATGTGCATCGGATAATAGAAAAATACAGATTTATTATGAGTGGCAGAATACTAAAAACAGATATATACATCAGACTTCTATCATAGCGCATGATTTTCCTAATTATAGTGTGCATGATCAGGAACATTCCAGAACGATAATTGAATCTATAGAGATGTTATTGGGAAGATGGAGAATAGAAAGATTTGGAATTGGAAATGCATGGCTCTTGCTGAATGCGGCGTATGGTCATGATATTGGAATGGTGATTCAGCATCAGGAAGCTTTGGAACTCTGGCGGGATGACAGGGAATTTCAGAAGTATCTGGATAATATTTGTAATAATCCGGAAGCTGATATGCAGGAAGCACTCCAATATTGTCGTCAGCTACATAATGTACTGCATAATAAAGAAAAATTAGATGGAATTGATGAGAGCGAAAACGTATTTCAGATATATGAGCTGACAAACGACTGGCCTGTTGTTGTTAAGAAAAATGTGATGATGATTACAGCAGATTATATTAGACGCCATCATGAGGAACGCAGTAAAAAGTTTTTTGAGAATCTGTCTAAAACTATAGGTATAGAGGTTGCTGAAAACCGTCTTTATAATTTACTTGGAAAAGTAGTATATTCTCATGGTAAAGATCTGGATTATATTTTTTCGGAACTGCCTAAGGAGACGATAGGGTTTGGAACTGAAAGAATACATCCACAGTTTATAGCGTTACTGCTTCGTATTGGAGATTTGCTGGATATGGATAATAACCGGTTTGATAGTATGCTTCTGCAGCATTTTGGGGCATTGCCAAAAATAAGTATGAAACATTTGCAGAAACATTTATCCATCTCACATTTTCTTGTCACAGAGCGAAAGATTCAGGCAAAAGCGTATACTACTGATTATGAAGTGTGCAAAATTATCGATCAGTGGTTTCAGTATATCAGAGCGGATATCGGAAATATTACTTCTAACTGGAATCGTGTGGCACCGAAAGAAATGGAAGGATGCACATTCAATTATTGTAATCTTGAGATTTATCTGAATGGTGAAAAATACGAGAGTTTTGGAAAGGCGCGTTTCGAAGTTGATAACAAACGTTTTATGAGTGTCCTTATCGGTGATAAGCTGTATGAAGAACAATTGGTATTTCTGCGAGAATACATACAGAATGCTATGGATGCTACGAAACTGATGTTATGGTTGAAATGGAAACAAGAAGAGAATATGCATGTTTTTACTGCTGATGAAAATGGACATGTAGATGAGACTCTTTCTAGTCTGGATTATGTTAATTTAAAAGACTATGCCATTAAAGTTGGAGTGGAGCTTGTTCAGGAAGATGAATATGCTGATTCAGATGCAGAAAAGAAATCTTGTACTGAAGTATTGAGAATCCATATTATTGATTCAGGTGTAGGCATGGATGAAGAATGCCTTAAGGCTTTGGCTGTGATTGGAACCGGATGGAGCGGACGTAAGAAATACTTTGAAGAGATAGGACGTATGCCGATATGGATGCAGCCAACAGGTAGTTTTGGGATAGGTATTCAGTCTGGTTTTATGATGACAAACAGGATCAGAATTATAACAAGAGGCATGAATGAGAAACATGGATTGGATATTCAGTTGTATTCACCCAGACAGCTGGGAAAGATTAATTATGTTTTCTTGTCAGATAATCGGGTTGGTACAGAACTGATATTGGATGTTGACTGGGCGGATTTCCTGAGTAAACTTCAGGAATCAGGACATTATGGGAATATTTTAAATACAGGTAATGGAGTTTTTGATTATGATGGAATATTACGGGATATAAAAAAATGTCTCACAAGATATATTGGTGAGATGATCCCAAATAGCTTTATTCCTGTTCGTGTGGCAATAATATCGAAAAAGTTATCCAAATCTGAATCCGGTGAAGTAGTTGATTCTTATGTGCAGCGATTTCTTGATAAGGATTCCGGGACTATATTAAGAGACACTGGTAGTAATATAGATTATATTATAAAGAATGACATGAGTGAGGCCTATTTCTGGATGAGAGATGAACAGGTTTTTGTTCAAATAGAAAATGATGCAGAATTGAATTCTGATCAGATAATAATAGATAAGTTCTGTTATAAGGGTGTTCTGGTAAGGAATAAAACTATAAAAAATAGAAAGGGAGGCAATCTGATATCCAGATATATTCCGGTGAGTATGGATATTATGGGAATGAATGCTTCTGATTGTCTATTGATAAGCAGAAGTCATTTTACTGAGAAAATGAATGGCAGGTTTGAGGAACTGGCATGGAAATGCTTTAAATTATATGTGGAGATTGTAGCAAAACATATAAAGAAACTTGGACTTAAAAATCAGTTGTCTGATGTAGTGAAAAATTCCAGAAGTCCATATTTATTATTAATGGGGGTTCTTTATTTTGGGAAAAATTCGGATGTAGCGTATATTTGTGAACAAAATGTATGGGCAGATACTACATATTTTATGCAGCATTTGAAAAAAGATTCAAAGAAATATAAGCTGGAGGATAGTGTCCATGTTACTTTCAATGATGTATACGAATGGTTTTCATCGGAAGATAAAATGATTGTATGGAAGGTTAACAGGACTGATCTTCAGAGTAAAGCTAAAACAATTTTGGATATTGTTTCCATAATGAATGAAGAAGCTTCTGAAGAAGTGGAAAAAACCAGTAAATATGAGCTGAGTTTAAGAGAAAAAACAGAAAATTATTTAAAGAAAACTGTAAAAACGGAAGCAGATCCGAATTATATTATTACCGATCCGATTCTGGTCAACATTCTTGAAGAATTCATAGAGAAAAAGGGTGTTAATAGAGACTTGTTTAAAATTCAAAGTATTGATCAGGAAGACATGATCCTGTCAGTGTATGATCCAGGATACAACTTGAAAAAGGAACAGAATACTGACACAGAAGAACAAAATGATTTAAGAGAAATCTTACTTATGGCAATAAAAGAAGAAAAATATTATATTGTGGTGGGTAAGGAATGTGACAGAAAATTTTCAGAATTATATGTCAGGAAAGCTCCGCTTAACAATGATTTAACAGAAGAGTATCTCGAAAATCATAAAGTAATACTGTTTCCATTTAATGTAGACATTTACGGAGTGATGAGAGAATGGTCTATTAAGATTAATATTCCTGATATAGATACAGAAAATAAAGGAATAGAGAGGGAGCAGAATTTTTGGGATTATGTGTTAAATAACCCGGCATGGGAGCGGGCAGTGCAGTGGACCATGAAACATGGTGTAAATAAAAAGAGTTTTCAGCAGAGAGGTGCTATTACACAACAGTACAAAGAATTATGTAAAGAGTTTCTGAAGGCATATATAGATTGTTGCAAATGAAAGAAGGAAAAGGGTATGACTGGACAGAAACGGCTATATGAGAATAATAACGATTAAAAATAATGCAATAAGGTTGTGCATATATGAGTGAAATTTAAAGAACTAATTTGGAATCAGGGGGGAGTATGGATAAATCCGAAAAAGTAAAAGATAAACTTATATGTCTGGATCAGATATGGATAAGAGTAGAAGAATTGATGAAAAAACAACGGATTTCACAGGTGGATATGGTAAGATTATGTCAGAGAAAAGGATATTCTATTCAGCAGCCGGAAATTTCAAAATTAAAAAGCGGAAAATGTAAAATCACATTATATCAGTTGATGGCATTTGCAGATGTTCTGGAGGTTGGTACGGATTATCTGATCAATGGATCAGTGAATGAAAATACAGTAGTGTTTCCGTTAAATAACAGATTTATTACAAATGCAGATGATGAAGATTTTAAAGGCATATTGGGAGAATATTATACGCTTTTTCATAGTACAGGTGAAATGGAGGATAAATGGCTTAAGGGGAAACTGTCGTTGAACAGATCTTCAGAGGGAATATGCCGTGCTGAGTTCGTATTATGGACAGGTGAGAAAAATCATACAGAACAGAATGTTGCAAAGAAATATCAGGGACAGGTTATCATTTCCAAAAAGCAAAAATCCATGTATTGTATTCTTATCAATAATATGATAAGTGAAATGTGTTTTATAGCATTTCGGTTCAGGCCTTTCCAGACGATAGATATGGCATGCAGAATAGGACTTGTTCTTACTTTTTCATCAGGAGAAGACAGAACACCTGTTGTTCATAAGATGTTTTTGTCACGTAAGAAGATTGATAAAGAAATGCATAATGCGATTGCGCCAACTTTACAATTTACAAATAAGGATTCTTTGATTTCAAGAAAAAAGCTCCAAAATCTGAGATGTACTTACCCGGAATGGCAGGATGAAATTGACAAAATTCTACAACAACAGCCGGAAGAATATTATATGCTATATGAAAGTATGCAGGGAATATTAAAACTGAATATGAAAGAGAAGCTGCGAATGAAGGGATTGATTAAGGAATGTGCGGATATGTCATATGTAGTATCTTTAACAAAAGAAGATGATGATGGAGCCTTTCTGATACAGCAGGAAGAAAATTAGCTGGTATAGTTCGAAGAAATGTGTGAGGATAAGAAAAGATGAGCTTGGAGCGTATAGGAAGAAAAAAAGCGGATAATGGAACATATAGAGATATATTTTCAGCAAAAGAGATTCGTAGCTTGCTGTATTATCAAAATGCCGGAAAGAATATTGTGTTATCGGATAATGAGAAGCATTTAGAGAAATTCTACTCTATAGAAAATGCCTATGAAGTAATTAATATGTTGATGTTTGATGACATTGGCAGTGAGCAGGTTCGATTATCAGCAGAAGGAAGATGGATGGATCCGGATATTCTGAACAATATGAATGAGCTCTTAGATGTATATTGTAATTTATATTCAGCAATCTGCAAGTATACATATCTGATTAAAAAAAGAGCAGTATATACGTATCGGGATGACAGACGTTACACATATCTTCACATGAAGACTCATAAGTTTAATGAATCATTTCTGTCGGCAACATTGAACGAGAAGAAACAGATGAATTTATTTCAGGAAAAAGAGGATCTGACATTTTTTGAGTTTAAGGTTGATCAAAGCATAGAGTATCTGGATATAAATGAGGTATTAGGAGAAATGAGTAAGTATCCAGATGAAAGAGAAATTCTTTTTCCGCCATTTATGAATCTTGAATTAAAAAGAATGGAACTGACACCAGATGAAAAAACAATGCGAGGAATCAGGAATAAGTCGCCTTATGGAAAATATCTGGTTGTATTTAAGGATTCAAAGATATCTCCCACTGTATTGACTGAAAAAATAAGAGATGAGCTGACAGAACTTAGAAAAATGATTTTAGATCCTTCTTCAATTGAGGATGCGAAAGCTGTCTGGGAACAGGTCAGAGGGAATAATTATAATGTGAAAAATATTGATAATATTAAGTATTATCTTGAATGGAAAAAGAATCTTCAGTTGTATATAAGAAAATGCTATTCTGTTATCAAGTGGGAGATTATGAACTTTAAAGGTCGGGAGTGTATGTTTAGAAATGAACTGAAGGACCAGATTAGTAATGCAAATAAAAAACGAAAAATGTACGAAAAAGGAGTACAGTGGATTTTTGGGACAGAGATATTTTTCGGAGTTTTAGCCGGAATATTTCTGGCATTTAATGCGATAGAGTATCATCCTGAACGGTTTAAAATAATGGCCATATGTGCACTTGGTATAGTTGCATTTCAGGAAGGGATATCAAAGGTCTTTTCATTGACAGATAAATTGCATCAGAGAACAAGTATATTTTTGCAATATGATGAACTGAGAATGAAATGGGAATTTGAACAAGTAAAGGATCCAGAGAGACTGAATGAGTATATTCAAAGAATGCTGGATATTTCGATTTTAGATAATGAACTCTGCAAACAGTATACAGAAAACAGGATTAACAATATGCATAAATGGGAAAAAAACATGGAAGAAAAATCTGAATGGAAGAAATGATTATTGTGGAGTTCTTTTAGTCAGATAGTTGAAAAATCAGTAATTCAGAGTTTGGCATATTATTAGGCGTAGAAAGGAAATGTGATAGCGTGGTAACGAAAAAAGAACTTGACATGTTAAGATTTTATGGCGGAGATATACGAAAAAGAACAGAAGAGGGAAAGCTTTTGATAATAAATAGTTCTGAGAATTCTAAAGACCCGAAAGATTTATTGTGGAGAGATAAAGATGCGTACCGTACATTGAATGCGTTACTTTTTGATGGTTATGAAAATGAAAAGGAACGTATATTTCAGGAACATCATCAGCTAAATCCAATATTTATTGAATTACTTGAAGAAACGCTTGCCATATACACAGGGATTTTTGCAGTAATGTGTCAGAATAAAGAAAAACAGTCAGTTATTTCAACAGTAAGGAGAGTAGATCGTAAAGCTTCTTTAAGTGCATATACCAAAGGATATACAGAGTCTTTTGTTTCGTGTAGTAAGGGAGGTTTTGGAACAGATTTTTCTAAAAAGAATCAGATAATTCTTCTGGAGATTGAAACTTCAGAAAATAGTCCTTATGTAGATTATCAGCAGGCTTTGGGAGCGGAGTATGCGAAGTGGGATGAGCAGGAAGTACTGTTTCCTCCATTTCTTCCTCTGACTATGGAAGAAATGGAGTTGAGTAAACGAGAGAAATTGAGTATACATGATATGCATGGCAATTCTCCGTGTGGAAAATATTTGTTGAAGTTGAGGGAGTTTCCGGATTATAGAAAGACAATAACCTGTTCACAGGAGAAATTGCTCGAAAAATTGTTTTCCGGAAAAAAAGAAGCAGCTACATGTCTGCAGAAAATGAATAGCGGTCAATGGGATGAAGATTTCCAGGAGTATATAAATTGGAAAAAGAATCTTCATGATTATTTGAAATTTGTGTATTCTGCTATGTGGTATGGAGCAGAAGAACAGAAATAATAAGATGTTGTAATTTGGAGATAATGCGTATGAAAAATGAGATAGATAAAACTATCTGGGAAGCATACAAGGATTTTTATGGTGCTTTAACTGTTCATGAAGATATGCAGAATGTATTTGAAAAAGGACTAAAGTGTTTTTCCGCTTATTTATGTCATATGGACCAGGATTATGCTTATAATATGACATATCTGATGGAGTTTTATGAAGATTTCTGGATCTTTTTAGAAGCCTTTAATAAAAAGTACAAAACAGTAGAACAATTATTTGCGATAGCGCAAGAATATCCTAATGTGACCTTAAAAATAGACAGATATTGGATGTTGGAAACAAATGCAAAAGGAAAAGTAAAGAAATCTACTTTAGGTGAAAATGATTTTGTACGTGAAGAGAAAACGATGATAGAATGCAGCATTTTGTGCAATTTAAAAAGATATGTTTTCCATAGAAATGAGATAGTAAGATTGAAAAAAGATGGAACAACCAAATTGATCAAAGATTTTACTGATTTTCTGGAAACATATTCATTAAAAGTTCAGGGTGATCTATAAATGAGTAAAATAACAAGAAATGAAATTGAAGAAACAAAATATGGAAGATATTTATTATCGGATGAGAACATATATCTTTCTGTTTACTCTTTGAATTCCTATGTATTTGAGTACAATCTGCTTGAAGCAGATGATCGTATTTTATATCATCGGCTGCAGGATAAATTTGATAGAGTATGTGTTGATAACACAATTTCGAAAGTAAGAAATAGAATTATTGAATTGCTGGATGAAGATAATTATATTGAAGCAAAGGTTTATTTTAAACCCAAGAAAATATCTGAAAGCGGTGAAATGGATTTCAGACCACTTCACACCACAGACCTGATTACCCAGATATCAATTGTATCAATGCTTCATCTATTCATTTATGAAATACCTGAGGAAGGAGAAAAAAGTCCGAAACTGAGACTTTCAAATTTGAGCAGGCTGATTCCTTCTGATTTTTACGGAAACAGAGTTTCTGTGAAACCTGAATATTTATTTAAACCATGGAAGCAGCAGTATCAGAAATATAATCAAAACAGTAATGATGCATTAAAGAAATATCATACTTCATTGGAATATAAATATGAAGTAACATTAGATTTGAAAAATTTCTTTCCTACAATCAATCCAATAATCATTTATCACTATATTATCGGTCGTTTACCGGCATACATGACAGAAAAAGAAATGCATCTGATGAAAATGGTGCTGCGGAAACTTTTATTTTGCAGATTGATAACAAAACTCGATCGGAGAATGAAAGAACAATACTACAAGGTAACTCGAAATATAAATACTAGTGATAATGTGAAAAAACAGGAGAATGAGAATGAATTAAAGTCATATGGATTTGTAAGGGGGATACCTCAGGGTTTGCCACAATCATATTTTCTGGGAAACATATATATGATATTTGTTTCGGAAATTTTCAGAAAAAAATTTGAAGGGGCAAGTTATTTTTATGTAGACGATTCTGTTATTTTTACGAATGATATACAGGAAGAAGAATTTAAGATACAGTTAGAAGACCTTAATCAACAGATTAAAGAAAATGAAAATGCTGGTTTTGAAAATCATAAGGATAATTATCAAATTTATCCAAAAGACACAGCGGAATTTTATGAAAGTAATCTTTATGGAGTTGAAGTGCATTTAGAGGGGAAAAGCAATTACGCCCGTCTGGATAGTATGGATGAAAGTGAAATTTATCTGAAATGTATAAGTAGGGAAATGTCTCAGGTTGGAAGTGATTTTTTTAAAATGTACTCAGATGAAGAGAATAGAAACCTTGAGGCAAAGCTTGATATTTTATCAGAACGGGTTAAGAAAAAGCTGGACCAGATGAAGGAAGAAGAGGATAAAAAAGAAGAAAAGGATAAAAAAAAGGACACAAAAAAATTTAAGGAAAGGCTTACAAGATATTATAGATTTTTTGAATATAGAAAACAAAAACTTAAGGCTATGCATCAACCGGAATATGGGTCAGATAAAACTTATAAAGAAGAATTGAAAAAAATTATCTATGTAAAACTTTCTGATATTGAGGAAGAAGAATTGGAAGAAATTGCTGACAAAGATCTGATGAACGAAGAGAAAAATAAAAAATTGTTAATAAAGTTCATGGATTCATATAGTAACGATATATGGGATGCAGCAGTAGGAATATATCAGACTTTTGCAGACAATGAAGAAATGCTGGAACTAAAAAAATATATATCTTTAATTAATGAATTGTGTTATAAAAAGGAATCAGCAGATTATTCATATTTGGAGCGTACATATAGTGAATTATTGGAACGTAAGAAAAAGACAAATCAAAAAAAGATATCCCAAGAGGGAATATCTGAAGAGTATGTGACAGAAGAATATCTGAGAATTACTTATGATGATCCTTATAAAACACTAAAACGTCTGGCTATGATAAAATTAAAAAATTATGCTAATAAACATTATGATGTTATAGAACATTATAGTAATAAATTCCTGAAAATGGAAGAGGAAGGTATTCTAAAAATTCTTTTACTGGAAAACAATGAGCTGCCAGTCAGAATACGAGTTGTTCGTGCAAATACGCAAAAAATCTTGAGGATGGTATTGAATACAGTGTATTCATATTTATTTAATATTGAAATATCGGATCATCCGGTTTTGGCTAAAAAAAGCAAAAAATCTTTAACTTATGGGGAACTTAGAATTTTATCATTTCTTCGTAATCCTCTGTTTACTGACGAAGAGTTTAAAAAAAGAGAAATATCACTTGAAGACCGACAGAACAGAGATACGGTAGATTATTCTATTATGAGAGTACTGGAAATTTTTAATTCTTTTGTTAAAGATCCGGTTTCAATCGATAAATTGATAATTACTCATAAGTATACCTGCGATGTCTGGAAAAATGGATCAAAATATTTGTATTTTTATACACTACATAATCAGGAACATGCGATTGTCTTGATTCAGAACATTGTAAAATTGATACACGCAATTGATTTTTTTAAAATATCTGGGGTAGATTATTATATTTTGTTTCTTGCATGTTATTTACATGACATATCTATGGTAAAGATTCCTGCTTTTGACAGTTTTCTGCTGGATACGAATGAAGCAGATCAACTGGCGAAAGAATTATGGGATAATTTCAATGAGGAATTTATGCACATAGATAGTTCAGAGAAAAAAATATCTGAGATGGAAACAAAAAAAGATGAGACAAAAGGGGATGAAGAAGACTATAAGAGTCAGGAAATAGAACCTGATATTTTAAGCGTTAAAAAGTATATGCTGAGTAGCTATAAAAAACTGGATGGATATTTTGAAAGTTCTGTTCGAGAAAGACATGCATCAGATAGTGCAGCAGAAATACGACAGAGAGCAGAAATACGATATTTGGATACAACAATGCGCGAACTGGTAGCAGAAGTTTCAGAAGCGCATTGTGCAGATGAAAGAAATATATATGGAACAAAATCAAATGCATCAAGTCAGCTTATGAGCATTAAGTTTGATAAAATTCTTTTGCGACTTGCTGATCTGTTGGATATGAGCTGTTACAGAGTATCAAAACCGATTCTTCATCATAATGTGGAACAGATGTCAGAAGAATCGGCGTTCCATTGGATTTCACATTTACTGACACAAGGATACAGGTTACATACAAAGTATGAAATCAAGTTTTCAGAAGATGATAAAGAGAGCGAGATTATACTGGCACCCAAAACAATAATAGAAAAATTGATTTTGGAAATATCTGTAGACATTTCGCAAATGTCTACGTTTAAATGTAAAAATCCATGTTTAAAAGTAAAAATTGACAGAGACGGTATATCACAGCAGGAAATAACTTTAATATGTGGAAAAAAATGTGAATATGAAAATAACTCTAATTCTGAAAGACAATGTAATTTTCTGTGTCGATGGTTTTGCGTGAAAAATGATTATCTTATTAAGGAATTGGCAGCATTAAAAGAATATTTGAATCGTAATCATAATAATTATTTTGATTGCGAGATAGAAATTAAAATCAAATGTAATGATAAAACAAATATAGATGCCAGACAATTTGAGATATTAAATAATTACATTCATAAGAAGACAATCTGAATTATTTTTTGCAGAGTCCACATTTTTAGGCTATAATAATGTCGAAATTTGTTGACAAGAGAACAATACAATTATTGATAAAAAGTAATACAATAATAAACTTCCACTGATTTGTACAACTAAATGCATAAATATCCCATAATTTCAAGCTTTTTGGGGAATATGGTGTAATTTTATTAATGCGTATTTACGACTACTGGTTCACCTATATTTCCACAGAAAATCCAGTATTTATGCGGGTAAATCGATTTTAGTCGTAAATTCACTGGAAGTTCACATATTGGCAGAAAATCATGCCGCACCAACGATTTTCATATTATTCCGGGGATGCAGCTCTTTTAATATTTCAGCCTGTTTTTTAGCCGCAATATGTATATAAATCTGAGTTGTTTTTATGGAACTATGGCCCAAAATCTGCTGAACACAGCTTACATCTACGCCCTCCTCTATTAAATATGTCGCAAATGAATGACGAAACATATGAGGAGTAATATTTCTCTCGATCCCAGCCTGCTTTGTATACTTCTTCAGCATCAGC
>ENA-OPVG01001565-OPVG01001565.1-human-gut-metagenome-genome-assembly--contig:-NODE-1565-length-15994-cov-3.638810_pt1 | contig 15994 bp, 17 predicted proteins | sample MGYA00241093_ERZ501975 | MGnify/ENA primary metagenome ERZ501975 (study PRJEB25962, sample SAMEA2042993) | human gut metagenome | biome: human gut; feature: human-associated habitat; material: faeces... | reverse complement strand
GAATAACAACGTCTGTACTGGTAGAACCACTGTCGATTCCGGCTACATAGTAAACTCCTGATTCCATTTTTTCTCTTTCCTCCCTGCTGATTTCCTTTTCAGGATTCATATCTTCTGACCCTTCGATCGTTTCTGAAAATGCCTGGATTCTGGTTGAAAGCTGTCCGGCACTCTGACTTGTAAAATCTGTCTCGATCTTAAGGAGTGGCACCTGGATGTTCTTTTTAATACTTGCGTATTCAAATCCATAATAATCACAGAACTTGATCGTATGGTAAATAATTCCTTTTAAATCCGGGTCTAAATAAAGCTGGTTTCTTCTTGTATTGTTATTCATCCGAAAGCATGGCATCTGTCCAAGCAGTGCATCTGCATATGCAAGCAACAGCCTGTCTTCTTCCATTTCCTGCATTTCTTCAGGAAGAACTGCCAGGTTTCGCCCACCGGTACAGGTCAAATTTCTTACATCCATATGAAGATTGTCCCGGATCATTTTTTCAAGGATTCCACTGACACGCACTCCAAGTACACCAATATAAGAAGTTCTGCTCGCAGATGTCTTTGCGAAAGCCTTCAGGAAAAGTGTCCGGTCAAATTTTTTCCCGGAGTATTTTTCATATGCCTCTTTCAGACGTTGGATCGAACCGGCAAATTTAACTTTTTCACATTCATTATCTTCATGAGGAAGATCCAGCATATATAAGAAGTTACATTTTCCGGTATTTTTTACAATATCGTACACGCGACGCATGGAATCACAGCAGTTTACAAGTACAAGCTGATCGGCTTTCCCCTCCAGGACTGCCTGGATCACTGATTTTCCAAAACCGCATAAATTTGCATGTGCAATCTGATCAGACTGTTCAAAATTTTCCGGCATTTCCTCCAGAACCGCACATTCCTCACCGAATCCCCGGAACAGTTCTACCGGGGTATATTTACAAACATAATGTATCATGCGATTTTCCCTCCCTGTTCTCTTCCAGCATTTCCACGAATGCCTGAAGTCTTGTAGAAACCTGTCCATCACTTGTATTGGCAGGATTACATCCATCGCCATCCAGGATCATGGTCGGAAGTCCTGCTGCTTCCAGTGAACTTTTGATCAGACCGGAGGCTCCGATCGTTCCTTTGCATCCCCAGTGGGCAAATAAGATTCCACCATCTGCATTTGTTATTTTGGCAAGACGTTCTGCCATTTCAATTCTCTTATCTACCGCTCCGTTATAAATACAGTTGACCATTTTCGCTGCCATCGCCTCATAGGGATCTGAAGCATCCATCATCTGAAATCCGTCTGCGACAAAATCACAGGCACTGATGTGGATTGTATCACTGTAATTGAAAACTTCCATTACCGGTTCCTGCAAAAATGGCATAATATGCATCCACAGAACATGAAGTCCTGCCCCTTTCGGAGCTTTCTTTACATCTTCCAGTAACAGTTCCGTATATTTGACAGACGCTTCTGATCCCGCCAGCAGATGACACATAAAGATCGCATAAAGTTCATTCGTCATGGAGGAAACAGGATCATGATCTTTCCGTAATGCAAGCTGCCTCTGATAATTGACGGCTGCTTTCCGGCTATTTGAAACTGCCTTCTGCACTGCCTCTTCAGGTATCTTTTTTCCTGTCACTTCTTCCAGGAATCGCTTCAGTTCCCGTAACTGTCCCGCAACATACCGGACAGAATCCTGATTTTTCTCATATGGCACATCAATATAAAATCCAGGCAGTTCATACGTCTGCTTCAGATAAGGAAAGGTCATCATATTGCCGTCACAGGCAAGATTGGTATACACCGTACATTTCGGTTTTGGTAAAATTCCTGTTAAAGCAGCTCCTAAAAATACCCGATGATAGGAACACATCGTTTCCGGGAATCCCTCTTCTTCTGTCTTTCTGAGAAATGCCTGCTCACACTTTGTACCGGCAAGAAAGCAGGATAACGCCTCCACTGAATAAGGGGTCAGCCCCGCTGCGGTCAGCAGTTCTCCCGGAACAAAAATGCTGACCATAGCTGCATTTTCCGGTCGGGCAAGTGCATGAATAATATTTTTCATAACGATTCGTGCCACATAATGTGCAGAATCGGGAAGATTTTTATCTGGGAAAAACTTCAGCCGTTTCTCCTGAAGCCTGTATCCCATAAGAAGAAGACGGCGGGCTTTTTCAGGATCTTTTAAAGATTCACTGCTCACCATCCTTCCAAACTGATTGATCAGATTCATTGTCATTTTCTCCTTCTGCTTTTGAAAATTTCAAAGATGATTATAGCACATTTTTTACCCCCATCATATAACGGAGAAAATACACTTTGCGATTTACACCCGCTGCCCTCATAAAAAACAGGACCAGGAACGCTCTGTTCTGTCCCTGATCCCACCGTAATCTCATATATGATCTGATAACCTGATCTGATCTTTATTTTCTAATGCTGCACCATAAAATACTCGAGGCTGATCTCATTCGTTGCCACATCCGCAAGATTTACGCAACTGTTGCCCATACGGTCGATCAGATGAAGAATATTGGTAAATGGTGCTGTCATACTCGATTTACATTTTCCTTTATTTACACGCTGGATATGAGCCTTTCGCATTTTAATATCCAGATCAATGATCTTATCCTTCCGCTTGATCAGCTTTTCGACCTGCACAGAGTCACGGTTCTGCAATGCTTTTATCGAATCATCAAACATCTTTTCAAGGGTTTTGAGACTCTTTTGCAGCTCATCCATTGCCTCTTCTGTATATTTATATTGATGATCTGCCTTTTCCTTTATACATCCGGCAATTTCAACGCTTAAGGTTCCTATACGCTCTACATCACTTAAAACATACATCAGACTGGCAGTCTGAGACGCCTGCTGCTCCGTCATGGTTCCTGAAGAAAAGAGCAGGGCAAGATATTCTGTGATCCGGTCTGCCAGTGTCTTGATCTGATGCCCTTTTTCTGTAAGTGCATTCATACGGCTGGTCTCTTCCGTCTTTACAATGGAAATCGTATCTTTCACTGCTTCTTTCACCATATCGCTTAAATGAAGAATCTCTTTTGCAACCAGTTGCAGTGCAGCTGTCGGCTGGTTGATGATCTTTTCATCAAGGTATAATGGGCGGGCAGGATCGATCTCTTTGCTTTTTCCGTCAGGAATCAGCGTCATAACGATCTTGACCATTACATTGATCAGGCAGACCCAGATCAGCGTCATGGTAATGTTAAATACAGTATGTGCATTTGCGATCTGTCTGGAGATCACTTCAATCTCAGGTCCTTTTTGAGAAATATACTGGATCAGTGCTGCAAATGGCTTTACAAACCAGATAAAAAGAAAGCAGCCTGAAATATTAAAAATACAATGAGCTACTGCTGTTCTTTTTGCATCTTTGCTCTGTCCGATACTTGCAAGAAGTGCCGTGATCGTAGTTCCGATGTTATCACCGAGCAGGATCGGGATTGCACCGGCAAGGCCAAGAATACTTGTCATTCCGTCCGCCCCCGGCTGTGCAGCAAAATTCTGAAGGACTGCAATGGTTGCACTGCTGCTCTGTACCACCAGAGTCATCAGTGTACCAACCCCGACGCCTAAAATCGGAATATGTGCTACTTTTCCGATCAGGTCTGTAAAGACCTGACTGGAAGCCAGTGGTTTCATAACATCTCCCATGGTTTCAATTCCGAGGAAAAGAAGTCCGAACGCAAAGATGGTCTGTCCGATACTTTTTATTTTTTCTGATTTTGTTACAAAAGCAATAATAAATCCAATAAAAATGATAATGTAAATATAGTCACTGATCTTAAAAGCAATGATCTGTGCGGTCATCGTAGTTCCGATATTTGCACCAAAAATAATCGAAATTGCCTGCGGCAGACTCATCAGTCCGGCACTCACAAATCCGATTGCCATCACCGTTGTTGCACTGCTGCTCTGCAGTACTGCAGTGGTAACAGCTCCGGCAAGTACTCCGAGCAATGGATTCTTTGTCAGAAGTGCAAGAATGCTTTTCATTTTTTCGCCGGCAGCTTTCTGCAGGCATTCACTCATCATATTCATTCCATAAATAAAGACTGCCAGGCCTCCTAAAAGCCCGAATATTATCTGCAATTTTTCATTCATAATACTTTTCCATTCTCCTTCATTCGTCTTCTGTAGAACCTGCCGCCGGCAGTTTCTTTCGAACACATGATGTTCCCTCGACGTTACGGGCTTATTGTAACGAAGGTGTATGCAGCCTATATCAAATCTATGTTAAATCTATGTAAAATTGTACCCGGAGTTTATATTACATTAAATTCTATGAAATTATTTTTGAAAAAATGTAAAGGAATCATCAAATGTATGCAAAATTATCTGAATACTTAAGATGATTCCTTTTTATTGTTTACTCCTATTATTTCTAATATAACGGTTCATTCTCCATCAGATATTGCAAGAATGCCTCGCAGCCTTCTTTCACATCGTCATAAGTCACATCAAAATCCCCCGTGTACCACGGATCTGCAATATCTCTTGCATCTCCTGCATATTCCAGTAACAGATGTACTTTTTGCTCCGGATCTTTCCGGATGATGCGGTTGATGTTACGAATGTTCCACTGTTCCATGCCGATCAGGTAATCGAACTCTTCATAATCTTTTCGCGTCATCTGACGTGCTCTGTGATTCCCACACGGGATTCCTTCTTCTCTTAATTTGTTCTGTGTCCCATAGTGTACCGGATTGCCATCTTCTTCGTTACTGGTTCCAGCAGAGTCGATGTAGAAAGATGACTCCAGATTCGCCTTTTTTACTAAATCTTTCATTACATATTCTGCCATGGTGGAGCGACAGATGTTGCCGTGGCAGATAAATAATATTTTAATCATGCCTTAAAAACTCCTTAAAAATGCTGATTTTCCTTGATTTTACGCCACTTTATACGATTTGCTGTGATAGAGTATTTTCTTTGTTTTCGTCGCATATCGTGGCATAAATTCGTATATTTTGTCATCCAAATTTAGTAAAAATCTTAGTAAAACAGCTCGATTTTCTCATTTTACTAAAGACTTTTTCCACTTAGGTTTTCTTTTAGTTGTATCATTATTTTAAAATTTTAAGCCATTTTAGCATATTTGCCAAGTTCTTCCTTGGCATCCTCTGCTCCCAGATGCGTATATGTATTCAATGTTATGTCTGAATGTCCCATAAGATACTGAAGCGTTTTAGGATTCATCCCGCTTTTTGCCATATTGCTGCAGTAGGTATGCCTGCAAACATGTGGCGTGATTTTTGGTAACTGCTCTTTATAGATTCGATTATGTTTAGCTAATGCCCACTCAAAATGCTTTTCCCAATGTAAAGCAACTTCCGGCATATCCTTCTTATCTAAAAACAGAAATCCCTTATATCCACCAATCACAGGTTCTTTCTTGGGCTTTTTACGATTTTCAACAATACGCTTAAAACATTCATACACTTCCTCAGTCATAGGAATGATTCTAGTTCCACTTGACGTTTTGGTATCTTCAATAACATACTTCATATCTCTGGTTCTTTGAAGCTGATGATTTACACTGATTTTCTTTTCTTCAAAATCAATATCGGAAAGTGTCAATCCGCAGAACTCTGAAATACGAAGTCCGGTTTTAAAGAGGATAAACATACCATCATAGTATCGTTTATAATGCTCATCATTCTTAATAAATTCCAAGAACTTTCTTGTTTTCTGGTTATGGCTTCTCTTGTTACACTATCGTTTACAACTACTGTACATAGTTGAAACTCGAACGGATTTTTACGAATCAAATCGTCATCTACAGCCATTTGAAAAGCAGGTCTTACCACTCCCCGTACTGAATGAATGGTGCTATATCCCCTACCATCTGCCTGAAGCTTAATCAACCATGCTTTTGCATCTGATAGTTTTACCTTATTAATCCTTTTGGCACCAAATTCCTCTTTCTTAATAATGTTGATAACAAAATTATAATTCGCAGCTGTATTATGGCGAACCCCAGTCTTCTGAGGAATATACTTTTTTACCAACTCAAGAACTGTCAAATTATCACCATAAGGAGTAATGCCATCATTTATATCCCTTAATATGACTTTTTCCTTTTCTCTAAGTGACTTGTAAGGTCTTCTTCCTACCAGAAGAGGATCTGTCGATTCCAACTTCTAACTGTAAAGAAATTTCTGTTTTCCAAAGCAGTCTGTATAAACAAATTCATATCTTCCATCCGCTCGCTGGCTTTCTCCGTTTCGTAAAATACGTCCTTTTTTATCACGTCTTTTCTGATTGCGATTTCTTTCACTCAAACGTCTTTGCTCCTTTCTACGAAGAAGCCCTAGCACGACAACCATATTATATCATACCAGGGTTGTATTTACCACTTTAAAGTGATAAAGTTTCGTATTTTTCATTTCTACAAGGATGTGGTTTGATTAAGAAATTCTTCAAATTTATGCCGATTAATCAACGATTTATTCCCAACCTGCACCATAAAACAATAATCAGTATCAGTATTTTCAGAAATCAGCATCCTTATCTTCTTTTCACCAATTCCAAAATATTGAACAGCCTCATCGACCGTTAACATATATTTTCCCCAAATCGGAACCATCTTTCCCTTCATTTTTGCTTCTATGTTATCTATTATGAACACCTCCATATTTTCAAAATAGGCAGCACATTATCTGCCCATGACAAATAGAAACTCATCTCCTATCTCTCATCAACAGATAACAAAAAAATCCATACAGGTGACAGGTCATTACTCTGCCCACATCGGTATCGCACCGTCATCCAAATTGACCGGATTTCTCCGGAAGTATCATTATCAAAAATATGTATCTTTGCCCCGTGCAACTGCTGCACATTTTGCCAGACATCCCTCGCTACTTACCTTAACTTCAATACCAGATTTCAGTATTCCTTCGTACGAACCTTCTCTATAAAAGAAAGCAGGTATCTCTTGGCGTGTCCGCATAGTGGCTCCACATATTCCACACGTCCTGTACGCATTTGTATATGAAATTGTCAAGGTACATTCACAGGCTTCTGCCTGCATTTTGGATAAAATCAACTCTGGACTTATCAGTCCAAAAAGCACATAAGCACACTTCCGTCTGCTATAAACGGTATTGTAAAAATTATGTGCTTTAGCGGAATGACAAGATTAGAGTTCCAACTTTTCCGGTCCATACTTGCATAAAATCTTTTCTCCTTTATTGACATGTCTCTCAAAATTCTTCTGCCATGCCTTGTATCCTGCCACAAGTGTCGCTTCCGGCTTCTGCATGGCGATAAGTAATGTATTGTTAAAGCTGTAATTATGAAACTTTGACATGGTGGAAAGGTATGTCTTGTACTTTTCGCTCTCAAAAAGCTCCTTTAATCCTTCCTCCAGCTTGTCTGTAATTTCCTGTACTTTTTGTTTTTCTGTTCTTTCGTCTGCCATAATAGTAAACGGTGAATAGTAGGTACCACGATTTTTGCTAGTTTTCATGAGATAATTACTTTAAAAAATCTAAGGTTTTTTAGAGGGAGGATAATCTCATGGATAAAATAACTCATAAAGTCCGGTGTGAACAATGGACAAATATCATCAAAGAATGTCTTGCTAGTGGAATGCCTAAAACAACCTGGTGTCGAGAGCACGGTATTTCGGACAAATCCTTTTTTTACTGGCAACGAATTCTCCGAGAAGAAGCATACCTTACTACATTAGAGAGCACCTTAGCGCCTGCTGTCAAAGAGAATTCAGCTCCAACAACTACAGATTTCATTGAAATCAAAATGACTGATCAAGTAAGTCCAGCTGACAGTCCTTTTAAACCGGATGTTGTTATACGAAAAGGATCTGTTTCAATTGAAATATCTAATACAGCTACGGAAGAACTTCTAAATAAGGTTGGAGGTCTTCTCCATGCTTAACGATGCTGTCGGATTTGAAAAAATTTTTATTGCCACAGGGTATACTGACTTGCGACGTGGAATTGACGGTTTGGCATCTACCATTAAGTTTCAGTTTGATTTGGATCCTTTTCAAAAGCATGTTTTGTTCTTGTTCTGTGGAAAACGCACCGATCGAATTAAAGGGCTCGTTTGGGAAGGTGATGGATTCTTGCTTCTTTATAAAAGATTGAACATCGGCGGTTTTAGCTGACCGCGTACAAAGGAAGAAGCCATGGAGATTACACCAGAGCAGTTTCAAATGTTGATGCAGGGATTGTCTATTGTTGCAAAACACCCAATCAAAGAATTGAAGAATCCACCTAAAACCATGTAGTATTGTGCAATTCGTAAAAAGATATTTTCTTTTTATACACATGAAAAGGATATTTATTATTATAAAAAATAGTTATTCACAACCGGAATCATATGAAAGCAATTCTTGCTGTTAAAAATACATTTGATGCAATGGTTGTGGATAACAGTCATAAATACCTCAGAAAGTTGAGATATTTATGATTGTTATCCACCGTCAAAATGACGAATAACATAAACAAGTGAATTCGCCAAAACTCCTGATTTCTGCTAAAATACTGCTAGAAAGAAAAGGAGTTCAGAGCAATGGCATTTAAATTCACTGAAGAACAACTGAATACATTGGATAAGTCTTTCATCGTAAATTTATTTCTGCAACTTCAGGATCAGAATGACAAGCTGTCAGGCGAAATCCAGGAGCTGAACAAAAAATGGAAGTATTAATCGAGCAGATCACACTTGCAAATAAAAATAGATTTGGAAGATCTTCTGAGAAGATGACGGATACTTCACAAATCTGTTTCATAGAAGTTGATGGAACCATTGTTTTCTTCAATGAAGCTGAAGCTGTATCTGATTTAGATGCGGAGGAACCAGATACTTTGGAAAACAAACCAGCTCGAAAGGCAAAGGTTGTTGGTAAAAAAGAAGCTGATATCAAAGATCTTCCAGTAAATATAATCAATCACTATCTGACAGATGAAGAATTAGTGGCAGAGTTTGGCGAAAACGGGTGGAAACAACTTCCAGATGCGATTTCCAAACATTATCGGTTTATTCCTGCAAAAGTAGAAATCGATGAACACCACGTGGGTGTTTATACAAGTAAAACAGATGACCGTATTATAAAAGCTGATCATCCAAAAGCATTATTACATGGAAGCTTGGTATCGCCTACTATTGCAGCGGCAATCATGAATGGAAAGTATGTAAATGCAGTTCCGCTTTATCGCTTGGAACAAGAATTCTCTCGTTATGGTCTTGCCATTACACGTCAAAACATGGCAAATTGGATGATACGATTGGGCGAAAGTTATCTGGCTGTGTTGTATGATCACCTTCATCAAAAGCTTTACAATTATCACGTGATACAAGCAGATGAAACACCGGTTTTAGTGAATCGTGATGGACGTTCAGCCGGATCCAAGAGTTATATGTGGGTCTATCGTTCAGGACATTTATATACTGATAAACAGATCGTCCTGTATGATTATCACAAAACACGAAATAGCTCACATCCGCGTGAATTCCTCAGGGATTACTCTGGCATCTGTGTGACTGATGGTTATCAAGTCTATCATACGATTGAAAAGGAACATGAGGATTTACAGATTGCAGGCTGTTGGGTTCATGCCAGAAGGAAGTTCGATGAAGCTCTCACCGTTATTCCTAAAGCGCATCAGAATAAGTCCAACGCTTTTCTGGTAATCAAACAGATCCAAGCGATTTATCGCGAAGAAGGTAAACTGAACAAGTTATCTTCGGAAGAAAGACTTATGCAGCGACAACTGGTTATAAAACCATTAGTTGATGTCTTATTTGCGTACCTTAAAAAGATGGAACCAACTGTTCCGACAAGTGGACAGCTCCGTAAAGCGTACACATACATCTTAAATCAAGAAAAGTATTTACGTGTGTTTCTGGAAGATGGAGAAGTTCCTATTGATAATAATGCCAGTGAACGAGCAATACGAGGATTTTGTATCGGCAAGAAAAATTGGCAGATGATTGACACGATTAATGGTGCCCATTCTTCAGCAATCATTTATAGTATTGCCGAAACTGCAAAGGCAAACAACTTAAAGCCATATGATTATTTTGTATATCTTCTGGAGAAGATTCCAAAACATATGGAACAAAAAGATCGAACCTTTCTTGAGGACCTGTTACCATGGTCTAAAAAACTTCCAGAAGGGATTCGAAAACAACAGTAACTACCGCTTAAAACAGCAATCATGCCATTCAAGCCTAATTCATTTTTTAATTTAATGTAAATCATTATGATTTTTTCATTAATCTAAGAGATTTACACAAAATATTTTACACTCTCTCAGGAACTGCCAATTACGGCGGTTCTTAATTTTCAATGTACTCGCTATTGAGCGTTTACCCATAATAAACCTCCATATTTTCATTTTTTGCACGACAAAAGGCAGCCCGCTATGGACTGCCTTCTACACGATTATATCTTCTAACTTTTCTCTGAATCCTCATTGAGAGGATTTACTATTTTGTATATACAATCAAGAACAAATAATTATTTATACTATATTTTCAAAAATATCATTTAAATACTTTCATTTGCTTCCTTTAAGCTTTCAATGAAACTATCAAATTGTCTATGTAATCTCCAGTACTGTTTTAATCCATCTACAGTTTCCTCTTTTTCTAATATACTATCTATTTCATTTATTTCTTTTGATATGACTGATAGTTTCCACCATACCTCTGTTAATCGATTAGAAAAATTTAAAATTTTGTACATATAATTTCCCACCTGGGTTTTGGGCACAATTCTACCAGTTTCATCTCTCATCATATGTTCATCAAATTCATCTGTTGCTGGATCAACAAATCCTACCTTATCATCATGTATCTTATCAACATTATCAAATGGCCAATTGTTCCACTTATTTCGGTTACAAACACGGCATGAATAAACCAGATTATTATAATCAGTCAACAAATCCAATCTTCCAACCTTTTTTGCAATATCTCCTGGAATTAGATGATCCTTCTGATATGGGCATTTAATTATATTAAAATCTTTCCCACAATATCCACACATATTTCCAAAATCTTCTTTGAGTATCTTTGTATATTTCTGTATATCATTTTCTTTACGATAATTCGTTCTTCTTCTTATTACTTTATCACCATGTACTCTATACACTGTTTTACTCCTTTCGTAAACACTGCTTTAACTCTTTTAATGTCGCTAACATATCCTCTAAAGTATCCTGAGTACTGTTTCTGACTAAAATATCAGGCATTTTATCTACATAATCATATGATGACAAAACTTTATATAGATATATAAACCTATCCTCTTCACTTGCTGAAATTTGCCTTTCTTTTTTCTTTTCAACCAACTTCTCATATTCCAACTTTGTTACTTCTAATCTTTTTCGAAAACACTCGACACTATTCTTTATTTTATTAACAAAAATGCGAAACTCTTGCGAATCATCCTCTTCCGCAAATATAGCCTTATCTTGTACAAAAACTTTTTGCACAATCTTTTCGTTTATACCCTGTTCTGTAAAGTTAGTTAGCAAAAAACATGTAAAATCTGGTAAAATCTCATTAATATCTTTAATAATTTGCGTACCATATACTTTAGATTCTAACTTCATTAAATCATAATCTACCAGTAAACATTCTAATGAATCAGAAATAATGGCATCTGTTAACATAGTAATATTTGTCACATCATCAATATTCTTTAACGCAACTATTTCTATGTCATATTTCTTCAAACTACGCATTGCACTTTTTAAGATATCATATTCATCATCCAAATAACCAATTCTCATCAATTAATTCTCCCTTCCTTCAAAAAATAAATCCATAAAAAAACCAGTCTCTTTTTCAATGTTTTTCCTTAAGTCTATATGCCCTTTATAATTCTGAATAATACTGTCTACAATCCAAAGTCCCATTCCTGTTCCTACTACTTCACCATTTGCATTTCTTCTATCAGTAACACCATACTTAAGAATTTTTTGTGGTTCCTTTTTAAAAACATCACACAATCCTGGACCATTATCACTATATTTTATATAAAACTTGTCATCCTTTCTCCCTATCTCTATTTTTATCGTAGGTTTTTCGACTTTATGATTCTTAAATATTGTACTACTATTTGTTACTAAATTACTTACAATTGTCTCAAAGTCAAAAGGGAAACAACGTATTTCAATTTCCTCGTTCTCGACATATACATAATCTATTTTATTATTTTGAACACTTTTCCATTTACTAATGCTTCTTTGTATTATATTTCCTATATTTTCCTTCTTTCTTTTTCTTTTGTCCATTTCTACAGCATCTATTGTCACCTTAAACCAAGAATTAAATTTATCTTTCAAAACTCTTAGCTTTTTTAACTCTTCTTTTGCAGATATGATATCATTATCCTCTTCAAGACATGCATAAGCCTCTTTTACACCAACATTTAATTGCGTTGTTAATGCCTTTATTTCATGAATATAAGTATTTACAACTATTCCTGTTGTAGCCAACGTTCTCAAAAGCCCCATTTCTTCTTGTAAATCTTGAATACGCTCTTCTTGATAACTTATCGCTTTATGAAAATTTTCATAACTCTGCTTTTTTTCACTATCAGCCTCATTATCTTTATTATTCCGTTCTTTTTCACCCTCTTCTTTTTTATATTTATTTAATTCCTCTTTTGCAATCTTTAACGCCTGTTCACCTTTTGCTGTACTTTTATATAGTTGGTCTAATTTTCTTATTACATACTGTCTATCTTCCTCCAATTTTTCAATGAAATTCACAATTAATTCTCTAAATAATTTAAACTCTTTTGTTTCTACAATTCCTTCTCTACTCGATTTATCTGGCAAATTATCATTCAATCTAGATATTCTTATTTGTCCACATATTTGATTTGCTTGCACTCGCCAACTACCCGATTTATGTGACACTGCTGCTGGTGATTCAGCCTTCCTTGTTGATAAATCCAACCAATCGTACCCTGTAGTTCCATATATTCCATATGGACGAACTAAAAAATCATCCCTATATATTTTTATTCCACTCAATTCTTTAAAATTTATACGTTTTGTAACAAAATTTTTATAATAATATTTTTCTTGGTTATCCGATTGTAATACCAACTTATAAAAATAAATATCTCCCGAAAAAGGTCCAATATTTATTTTCTTCTCTACCCCAGGAAGGAAATCATAAATACTACCTTCTTTTATTATTAACTTGTCATTAAAATATTCCCTATCTTCATCCGAAAAATCCGCTTTTTTCATGATTTTTTCAAACTGTGTTCCAAAAAAGAATTCATTTCTATGAATCTGAATAGTACACTCACCAAAGTCATCGACTTCAAAATGTAATTTGTAATCATATTCATTTAGTAAATCCGGTAAAATTCTGGCATCTTTTGTCTTTGTATCTTGTAAAAAAAAGAATAATTCAAAAACATTATTTTCCATAGGCGGAAGCAACTTCTGTAAGCTACTTTTTACTCTTTCGATTACCGCTTCATTCCACTGATCTCTAAGATTTTCTAATACAAAACAAGTACCAGTTCCTGTAAAATCACTTTTTAGCATATCACATAAAAATTCATTGTCTAAGTCACTCAAAAACTCTGGGATATTCTCCGAAATATCATTTAACTCAGCATATGTGTCTGTTATCATTTCTGATGAATCAAAGTTCTCCCAATTAACCAACCATTCAAATCTTTCATTTTTACTCACAGTTAGCATTGTACATTTCTCAGATATACGGTCTAATGCAAATCTTCCAATACCTTTTTCACCTGTATTTACTCGCCCTGACTTTGTGAATACACTTTCTTTTTTAGTCGAATTCCCGATTGTCATCCAATTATTTATAATGACATCTTTATTCATTCCAATTCCATTATCAATTATGAATAATCTGTCTGTTGAACTCTCATAATAAACTACGCATTTTTTTGCATCTGCATCATATGTATTTTTTATCAACTCAATTAATGCACCCTCTAAATTAGATACATTTTCACGTCCAATAAGCCTTGCAGTTTTTGCACTAACATTAAATGGTATTCTAGCCATACTATTCCTCCTCAAATCTGTAATCTTCAACATCCTTTGATGTTATTCTTAAAGAGCTTCCACTAATATGTATTCCTACATCCAACACATACTGCCTAAAATCTCTACTCTCTAAAATACGTGTTGCATCCTCCAACGTATATTCATTATTGCCTTCACATCTAACAATATACATTCCCGCATATGGAATACACTCTCGAGTAAGTCTATACACAGCTACATTCTCAGTAATAACTGTTGAGATAAGTAATTTATCACTATCTAATCCAGCAAGTGCCTGTGACCTCCCATATTCATACCATTTTGCACTAGTATCGCTTTGGCGTTTGTCCAAATCATCTCGAAACTCATTCAAATACGCTGCTGCTTCCGGATAATTTGTTTCGAATTCTCCTTCTCCAAATCTTACTAAATGTCCATCATCATATATATACGGAAAAATGATTTTTTCATTTTTCTGATATCGTAAAGATCTAGGAGTTGCTGTATCTCTCACCATATCTCTTTCTATATTATGCCCTTTACAAAAAAATCCTTGCTCTGTTTCTTGATAATCTTCTTCTTTGATTACATAAGCTTCGTTCAACAATGTTGCCACCACATGAGACACCTTGAAATAGTCTCCAAATCGATGCATTCCATTTGCTAAATTCTCTGTGAAAAACCATTTATCTGTCAGTTGGTTTACCGGAATATTTAATTCTTTTTCTAAAGTCATATCTCTATAGTGTAATACACCTTGTTGTCTTTGCTTATCTAATACCATAATTGACGACTTGACCAATGCATTATCAAATACTTTTTCTTGTGTATAGTCCTTGATAACCATTATGTATGGTTTTATAAAATTTCTTAAGTTCAATCCAAATACAGTTTTAAATATACTACTAGGTATCAAGTAAGCCATTTTCCCATCTTGTGCTAATGCCTTAATGCTTTTCTCAATAAAAGCATAGCAATAGTCAAATTTTCCTTTTACACAAGTATTAAAGTTCTTCTTAACATAATTTTGCTCGTCTTTTGCCAACTCACTATAAGTTATGTACGGCGGATTACCTACGATAAATTGAAACTGTGATACATCATTCCACCGCAAATAATCATCATTAAAGATCTTCCATTTTACCCTATTAATATTATTCTTTTCTAATATTTTGTTTAAATTCTCTATACACTTTTTAAACTGTTTCGGATCAATTTCAACCCCATAAATATCTCTTGCTAACCCATTCTTGATTCGTGTTCTTGACAACCCATTTGCTACGCAATCATCTATATACCTTTGAACAACTGCAACCAAAATATTTCCATCACCACATGAATTTTCTAATATTTTTCTCCCATACAAATGTTCTGTATACCCAACACTGTCAAGTAATTCTCTTACGTAATTTTCAGGCGTAAATACCTGGCACTTCTTGTTCATAACTTACCTCTTTGTATCCTATTTATTACGGCATTCATTTTATCTTCTCTTTTTCACTTTTCATCTAGAGACATTTTTTCAAGTAGTTCATACCCTTTGTTTGTAATAAAATAACGCCCTTTTGCGTGTACCATCTCAACGTACCCTTCTTCTACCAATTCCCTAATAATTTGATTCACTTTCAATTTACCACAAGGCACTAGACTGGCTATTTCTTGCTGATTAAGTGGACATATATTTTTACCTTCAATTTCTAATTGATTTTCCCTGCCTATTAATAATACTTTTGTTTTTTCATTCAAAAAATTTAAAACTTCATTCATTGTCTACACCTTCTACTCATTCAGCAATATATATCAGTTTGTTTTTGAAACCATTATAGCATTATTACTTCTTTTTTTTCAATTATATTAGCATTAGCAGTGAAAACCTACCTAATGCAACCTTCAATATGTGCGAATTCCGCTTCATCGGATCACCGATTCCGCTAGCAACGGATCAGTGTTTCCG